>Ga0185317_100002_pt1 | contig 199382 bp, 142 predicted proteins | sample DevilsHole_FD_128020 | JGI IMG/M metagenome (GOLD analysis project Ga0185317, IMG submission 128020) | Groundwater microbial communities from Devils Hole, Nevada to study Microbial Dark Matter (Phase II) - Devils Hole (SPADES assembly)... | ecosystem: Environmental > Aquatic > Deep subsurface >...
TGGGACAGTAGCCCGACGCGCCAGCGAGGGAGCACATGGCGAAATCACAAGAAATCAGGCCCGGTCCCTCGCTGGCGCGTCGGGCTACTGTCCCTGCGGACTCCCAGAATCACGCAAAGCCATTTAGGGCTCGACCTCGTGATGGACGAGCAGCGACGTTTTGCCGACGAGCAGTACGTCGCCGAGATGGGCGACGCCCGTGCTTGGATAATGAGCTTGATTCACGAAGAAGCCGCTTCGACCGGCCACGTCGGTGATGTCGATGTGCGCCGGGCCGGCGACGAGTTGCAGGTGCTTGCGCGAGACGAATGAGTCGGCCGGAATCACCACCTCGCAATCGGATTGGCGGCCGAGCGTGACCGATTGGCCGGTCGGCAACAGGGCTGTATGTCCGCGGTGATCGCCACTGATCACGGTAAGCGCGAATCGGGATGAGTGCGGTTCGCCGCTGAGCGAGCGGGCAGGTGCGCGCGGGTCGCCCTCGATGCGGACTCGAACCGGGGTGATGCCGATCTGAAGCAGGTCGCCATCTTGCAGCACGCGGTCGGCGATGTTCTGTCCGGCCAACAGCCGCACCAGTCCGCCCGTGAGGTTGATCAGGTGGGGCCCGTCGTTCTGCCAGGCGAGCAGCGCCTGAACCGGTGCGGCCGCGCTGTCGTTCAGCCGTAGTTCGCACGGCGGCGAGGTGCCAATTCGCACGGGCTGTCCGCGCGAGACGACCCTGGCGCCGCCCGCCACCTCGAGCACGCACGCGGTCGGCGTCTGAGAATTGGTTGGCGTGGGCGAGGCTGGATCAGACTTGACCGTCGGCATCCGCGCGCCCGCAATTTCGGCCCACCGGCCGGGCAGCGCCGGCGGCGATTCGTGCGACGGCGCCGGTCCAGAGAAGGTCAACCACGTTTTGCCGACTCGCAGCAAGTCGCCGGGGCGCAGCAATCGCTGGTTCGTCGGCCAGCCGTTCACCTGAACCACACTCGATGTAGACGCGTTGATGGCGAGCCAACCGCTCGGCAGTCGAACGAGATTCAATTGATACCGCGCGACCGATGGGTCGCTCAGGCGGATCCTCATGTTTGTCTCGCGGCCAAGCGTGTAGCGGGTGCGTTCGAGCGGCCAGGCCGTGACCTGCCCGCCGGGCCGCAACTCGACGATGTACTCCTTGTCCGCGTCGAGCGTCCATTTCGATCGCGACTCGCCGCCGCTCGGCACGTCGGAAAGCACCGGCAGCGCGCCGTCGGACTGCGTGGGCGCGGGCAGCGTGGCGCCAGGTTCGGATCCGGTCTCGTTCTGGTCCGTGCGTGTTCGGCCGCACTTGGGGCAACTCGCACCGCGCGACGTGACGACTGCTCCGCACACGCACTTCCAGGTCTTTTCGTGCTTCGCGGCTCGCTTTGCCGTCTTAGGCGCGTCGATTACTCCCCCGCACACCGAACACTTCACGGTCTGCCGAATCGAGACGAACCCGCACGTCTTGCAGCCGCGCGTGTGAGCCGGCTGCATCTGGCCGGCGAGTGCGGCGATCGCCGAGTCCAGGTCGTGGAAGTCGGCAACGCGCCGAGCCGGATCCTTCGCCAAACACCGCATCACCAGGCGGGCCAGGCCGGGGTTCAAGTCGGGCACGAGTTCGATGAGCGGCTTTGGCTCGGTCTCCTGGATCAAGTGGTACAACTCCGCCGGGTTTGAGCCGCGAAACGGCGGATAGCCCGAAAGCATCTGATACATCACAGTGCCGAACGAATAGACGTCGCTGGCGCGATTAACATCGCCCGATGCTCGAAGTTGTTCCGGCGAACTGTACGCGACCGTGCCGACAAACTGTCCGACCGAGGTGAGCGTATGGTCGCCCTGGATCTTGGCCAGGCCGAAGTCGGTGATTTTGGCCTGGTTGGTTCGCGTAATCAGGATGTTGCCCGGCTTGATGTCGCGGTGCAGCACGCCGGTACCGCGGTCGGGGATCACTCGTGTGTGTGCATGGTGCATGCCGGCGCAAAACTGCCGCGAGTAGGCGATCACCTGCGCCGCATGCAGTCGTTTCTCGGCCCGCAACAGTCCTTCGAGGCTGGAGCCGTCCACGTACTCGAGAATGAGCATCGCGCCTTCGGGCCGATGCAGGTAGCTGTGCGCCTGCACGATGTTCGGGTGATACTCAAGAAGCAGCCAGGTCGACGCCTCGCGGCGAAACCGCTCGCGCAACGTCTCGTTCTCGGCGTGCAGTTCCGAGAGCTGCTTGATCGCGTAACGTTTGCGGACGACCTCGTCCATGACCACGTAGACGAAACCCATGCCGCCCGCGAAACGTTGCTCGACGCGGTAGTGGCCATCGATTAAGTCACCGACGGTGAAGGGCACTACCTGCCTCCTTCAAAGTTCATGAACCCGGTACTCTGTCGCGCCCTTGTCAGATCCGATTGCGTTCCTCACGGCGTGTCCGTTGCGGAAGGATTATCGTTCCGTGCCCGGCGGATGGTCAAGGTCGCTCTGGTGCGACGGCGCCGGGGAGGAGTTTCTCCAGCGCATCACGGAGTCGGACTATTTCGTCGATCGTGTTGTAGAAATGCGTGGATACCCTGAGCAGTACCGAGCCGCACCGTTCCAACACCGGCGTCTCGATGCGGTAGTCGGCCCAGAGTCGGCGCTGCAACTCGCCGGCGTCGGCGTACGGCACGCGATAGGCCGCCAGGGCCGCGCTCAGTTCCGGATCGTCGGGAATGGCCGGTTCCACGCCGGGCAGCGTCGCGAGCTGCTGACGTACGAGCCGGGCGAGTTCGCGGTCGCGGCTCAGGATGCGTTCGCGCCCGATGCCTTCGTGAAAGTCGATGGCCGCAGGCACGGCGAACCACGGCGCGGGGTCGCGCGTTCCCTGGAACTCGAGCGACCGCAGGAACGGGGTCGAGCCTTCTTGGTCGCGCTCACAGGCCACGGCACGGTCGTACTTCCAGCCCCAACTCACCACGAGCGGCTCGATCAAATGCTCGCAGCCGGGTCGGACGTACAGAAACCCCGTGCCGACCGGCGCGAGCAGCCACTTGTGCCCGTTGCCGGTGTAGAAATCGCAGCCGAGCGAATCGAGATCTAGAGGGATCATGCCCGGCGCGTGCGCGCCGTCGACCACCGTGATCGCGCCGCGACTGCGGGCAATCTCACAGATCTCGCGGACCGGAAGCACCAGACCGGTCGCGGTCGTGATGTGGCTGAGGAAGACGACTTGCGTCCGGTCGTCGATGGCGTCGTCGAACCGCGCGACCAGATCGCTCGCGGTGAAATCGGTCCCCACGGGCAGACTGACGGTGCGCAGGCTCGCGCCCGACCGGCCGACCGCGCGCTCCCAGACGTAGAGCATCGCGCCGTATTCCTGATCGGTGGCCAGCACGTCGCGCCCTGGATCGATCTGCAAGGCGGCGGCCACGATGTTCACGCCCGCCGTGACGTTCGCCATGAACGCGATGGACTGGGGCGGCGCGCCCAGGAAGCGGGCGAGACGTTCGCGCGTGGCCCACAGCGCGTCGGGCATCCGGCGCCACAGCACCTCGCACGGCTCGGCCGCGATCCGCCGCCGCCACTCAGCCGCCTCCTCGAGCACCGGCCTCGGCACTCGCCCACACGTGCCGGTGTTCAAGTACGCGACGCCGGGCATCGACTCAAACTGTCCTCGGATCGCAGACCAGTCGTCTGGTAGTTCGGTTTGCACGAAGCACTCATTCAAAGCGTGGCCCACGAACTTCATGTGATCGCAATGACCGTGCTGGCCCACCTCAATCACCGCGAAACCGCGTAGAACGGCGCACCCTACTCGCGAAGACGCTGCCTTTCAAGTCGGCCAAGACAGGAACCGGGCAAGTCGCTATGCTCTGCCGCCTTGGAACTTGTCGCGGCGGCCCAAGGCGAACGATCCAGTGGAGAAGGGGCTTGACTGTGAATCACCTCACACGCGGCGTGGCTGTTCTTTGTGCGGCGTCGATGATTGCGACGGGATGCTCGCACGCGGCGCGGTTCCGCCAGCGATTCGCCCCGGCCCAAACGACCGTCGATCCCGTCGAGCTATCGGATGCGGTTCGCCCGAACATCGAACCAGGCAGCGCCGGCAAACTCCAGGAGCCGCACGCGCGAGTGCACTGGCGATCGATTGGCCGATCCGTCGAGAGGCGCGAGATCGAGGCGGTCGAATTCGGCGGCGGAGTCCGGCGCGTGCTGCTGATCGGAGGGATTCACGGCGATGAGCCGGAAGGCCAGGTGCTCGTCGAGCGGGTCGCCGACGAGTTCGCTGTTGGGTCGCGGCAAGCGCCGCACGCAACTGTGTTCATTATTCGCGACCTCAATCCCGACGGCACGGCGGCGGGCACGCGCGGCAACAGCCGCGGCGTCGATCTGAACCGCAACTTCCCCGCCGCAAACTGGCAGGCCACAGCGCGTCGCCCGGAGTTCAACCCAGGGCCGCGCCCGGGCAGCGAGCCTGAGACACAGACGCTGCTGGGTGTGCTCGACGGCTTCCAGCCCGATCGCATCATCGTCATGCACGCGACCCGCGGTAAGCCAATGGTCAACTACGATGGCCCGGCCCAATCGCTCGCCGAACTGATGAGTCGCCACAGTGGCTATGTCGTCAGCGACACGATCGGCTATCCGACACCCGGCTCGCTGGGCAGCTATGCGGGCAAGGACCTTGAGATTCCGATCATCACGCTCGAATTGCCCCGCGGCATCGACGCCGAAACGTGTTGGGCGACCCATCGCGATTCGCTGGGTGCTGCGCTGCAATAGCCCAGGCCCGCCCCAAGCCATACGGCGTCCCGCACTGTTCGGCCGCCGAACGGCTCGCTAGAGTGGTGGACTCTGGAGTGTTCACCGGAGCCTGTGTGGAGAACGATCATGCCCAGTGCGCTAGAGCGTTGGATTGACGAGTGTGCCCGCCTGACTCAGCCGGAACGCATCCATTGGTGCGATGGATCTGACTCGGAGTACGAGAAGTTGGTCGGCGGCATGCTGAACGACGGCACGTTGATGGAACTGAACAGGAGCAAGTACCCCGGCTGTTACTTGCACCGCAGCAACCCCAACGACGTGGCTCGAACCGAGCACCTCACCTTCATCTGCACCGACAAGAAGGATGACGCCGGCCCCACGAACAACTGGATGGCGCCGGCCGACTCGCGGGCCAAGGTCGAGCCGCTGTTCCGCGGCGCGATGAAGGGACGCACGATGTTTGTCGTGCCGTACCTGATGGGGCCGATCGGATCGCCGTTCAGTCAGGTGGGCGTGGAGTTGACCGACAGTCCGTACGTGGTCGCGAGCATGCGGATCATGACCCGCATGGGCAAGGCGGCGATCGACCACCTGGGTACGTCGGACAAGTTTGCGCCTGGGCTGCATTCGCTTGGCGACCTGAATCCCGATCGCCGCTTCATTCTGCACTTTCCGCGCGAGCGACTCGTCTGGAGCGTCGGCTCGGGTTACGGCGGCAACGCCCTGTTAGGGAAGAAGTGCTTCGCGCTGCGCATCGCCGGCGTGATGGCCCGCGACGAGGGCTGGATGGCCGAGCACATGCTGATCGTCGGCATCGAGAATCCGCAGGGCGAGGTTACGTACATTGCCGCGGCGTTCCCGAGCGCGTGCGGCAAGACGAACCTCGCGATGCTGATACCGCCCGCCGCATACAAGGGCTACAAGGTCTGGACGGTTGGCGACGACATCGCCTGGCTCCGAGTCGGCGGCGACGGCCGACTCTGGGCGATCAACCCGGAAGCCGGATTCTTCGGCGTTGTGCCCGGCACCGGCCCAACCAGCAACCCGAACGCGCTGGCAACACTCAATCGCAACAGCCTGCTCACCAACGTTGCCCTCGCGCCGGACCGAACGCCGTGGTGGGAGGGGATCGGATTCGATGCGCCCGCGGGCCTGGAGGATTGGCAGGGTCGCAAGTGGACGCCCGAACTGGGCAAGGCGGCCCACCCGAATTCGCGGTTCACCGCCCCGGCCCGCCAGTGCCCATCCATTTCCCCGCAGTGGGAGAACCCGCAGGGAGTGCCCATCTCGGCGATCTTGTTCGGCGGCCGTCGCTCGCGACTCGCACCACTGGTGTTTCAAAGCCGCGATTGGCAACACGGCGTCTACGTCGGTGCAACCATGGCCTCCGAGACCACTGCGGCAGCCACCGGCGCCGTCGGCGTTACACGGCGCGACCCGATGTCGATGCTGCCGTTCTGCGGATACAACGCGGCGGACTACCTCAGCCACTGGCTGAGCATGGGCCGCAAGCTGTCCAAGCCCCCGGCGGTTTTCCACGTGAATTGGTTCCGAATCGCAAGCAATGGCAAGTTCCTATGGCCCGGCTTCGGCGAGAACATCCGGGTGCTCGACTGGGTCATCCGCCGCATGCAGGGCAAGTGCGACGCGATCGAAACACCGATCGGCTTCGTGCCGCGCTCACGAGACCTGAACCTCGACGGCCTTGAACTGCCGTTGGGCGCGATGGACCAGCTGCTCGACGTGGACAGCGCCGCCTGGACGGAAGAACTGGGCGAACACCACAAGTTCTTCGACCAGTTCGGCGACCGACTACCGCAGGAGGTCCGCGCGCAGGCTGCCGAGTTGCGAAGCCGACTTGCCAAGGTGTCGTAGATCCATCGTCGAACGGACTCAACGGCGGACGACTAGCCCGCAAAAAAAGAAAACCCCTGGTGCTGAAGCACCAGGGGTGTCTGTTGGAGTAGATTGGGGTCCAGCCGCGTGGCTACTTGGCCGGTGCGGGTGCAGGCGCGGGTGCTGGGGCCGGCGCGGGTGCCGGAGCCGGGGCTGGCTTCGGAGCGGGGGCTGGCACCGGAGCCGGGGCAGCCTGGTCGGCCGCCGACGCCGTAGGGCCACAAGCCGGCGCGCACGCCGGACGGCAGCAGCGGCGGGCGTGCAACTTGGCCAAGAGGCCGCTCAAGCAGCTACGACGCGCGCACGGATCGCATGCCGGCGCTGGGGCACAAACGGGCGCCGGAGCACAAGCTGGCTTCGGGCAACAGCCGTGCGAACCCGTTCCGCTCATGGCGAGCATCAACACAAGACTATGCATGGTGTTCTCCTCTAAAGACGTTCATCCGGGAACTACTTTTCGAGTCTCCTTGCCCCGGGGCCTTGAGTTCCCTACAAAGGCCGTCACTCCGGGACTGAACGAGGCCCGATTATGATGTGATGAATTGGCATGTCAAGGCAGGTTGCCAAGAATAGAAAAAATGTACCGTGATTCGCAAACATTGCCGGTTGCAACAGATGCGTAGAATTTTCGACATCCCCGTTGCCGTGATCTGGAGTGAACATGTCTACGACAGTTATTTCCCATCCGTTTGCAAGCCAGGCGTTGACTCGGCTGAGGGATCGACGCACCGGGCATGTGGAGTTCCGAGCGATGACCAAGCAGCTCTCGTACTGTCTGCTGCTTGAAGCAACGAAGGACCTTCCGGTTCGGCAAGTGCCGATCGACACCCCGCTGGAACCTACGGTCGGCGTCGTCGTCGGCAAGGGGTTGGTGGCCATCGCGGTACTAAGGGCGGGGCTGGGGATGTTGGAGGCGGCGGTGGAGTTGTTGCCGGACCTGTCGGTTGGTTTCGCGGGCATGGAGCGCGACGAGACTACGGCCCAGGCTTCGGAGTACTACATGAAGCTGCCGCCGCTCGACGGCCGTCGCGTGCTGGTGCTTGAACCGATGCTGGCGACGGGCGGCACGCTGGCCCGCACGATCGCAGCGATCAAGACACATGGCGGCGAGGACATCTGCGTGCTGGCGGTGGTCGCCGCGCCGCCCGGCATCGCGCGGTTGGAACGGGACCACCCAGACGTGCGGATCATTTGTGCCGCCGTCGATCGCGATCTGAACCCGTCGTATTACATCTGCCCCGGCCTCGGCGACATGGGCGATCGACTGTACGGGACGTTTCCGAAGTAGGTGATCAGTAGGCGATCCACCCCGTCTGGTTCAGCAACTCCTGCAGCCACGGCCGAGTCCACGGGTTGCGACTGGCGTAGAAGCTTGACGCGGCCGAGATCACCAACGCCGCGAGAGCAATGGCCCGCCACAGTCGCGACGATGACCGGCCCGCCAGTCCGTCGGGCAAGAAGAGCAGCCAGAGCGGAATCAACCAAAAGAGCCAGCGCAGGCCGTTGGTCATGCCGCCGTAGTTGCGCGTGCCGGCCAGGAAGGTGTAAAAGACCAACAGCACCACCGTCAGGCCGGCCGCCAGCAGCGCGGCGGCCCAGAGCTGGTGCCGTCGGTCGCGCAACACGCGAGCCACGCCGATTGCCGAGAACACAAAGATCGGCGTCAGCGAAAACACGCCATGATGTCCCAGCAACATGTGAAACACGTACACGCCCGCAGGTTCGTACTGGTTGTCGATGCCGTTTGGGTCGACGATCAGTTCGCCCGTCTTCTCATCGCGGCTGCCGCCGACCAGCCGTCCGCGCGATTCGTCGAACTTCCAGTATGATTTGGGGAAGTCGTACCACTCCTTCTTCTCGTAGGCCGGCGTCAGGCCGCCAGTGGCGAGGTACGTTGTGTAGAAATGACCGGCCGCCGGGATCAGTGCGAACGGCAGGAATAGCGCAACGGCGCGCGCGCCGGACTTGAAGACCAACCCCGCCGCCACGGCTGCGAGGAACGCCGTCGCCGGTAATTCCAACACGGCGGCCAGCGCGGCGAAGAATCCGCTGACCGCAAACAGCCACCACTTTTGCCGGCCGTCGCACCAGATCCGCAGCGCGGGATAGAGCGAGAAGAACATCGCGAACGCGGCGACGGTGTGATTGTTCAGCGTGACGCTGAATCCGCTCAGGTACGTGCCGAAGCCGGCCGCAGCGATCGTGAAGGCACGCACCCACGGGTCTGCCGTCAGTCCCGAGACGAGCCGCGCGAACAAGCACAGGAAGATCACAAACGGCGCCCAGTTCGCCGTCGCCACAATGATTCGCACCAGCGCGAGCGGGTGCCGGTCAAACGTGAGTCGGCCGGTTTCCTTCCAGCCCTCGTCCCCCTCGGCTCGCGAGTACGAGAAGGTCGGGATCTTGCTGAGCAGCCAATACTCGCCGGCCAGCACTGTGGGCATGAGCGGCGGCTTCGACGAGTACAACAGGCCGTTGTCCGGCCGCCGGACTTTGTCAATCGTGTCCCAGCCGGGTTCTTTCACGAGTGAGCCGTCGGTGTAGCTGCCGTCTTCGTTGATGGCGCCGATCGCGTACGAGCCGCGATCGACCAGCGCCCGAATCGTCACAAACCGCGACCGATCGTTGGGGCTGTGCATCGGTTGAGCAAACGGCTTGTTGTCCGGCGTGCGCGACATGTTGCCTTGGGCGATCCAGATCAATCCGAGCAACGTGCCTGCGGCCAGTGCGATCAAGATCGCGTCGAGCCGCCGTGCGGAACCGTCGTCGCGAGGTAGCGTGCCTTCCTGCGTGCTCATCGTTCGTCCCCGGTGAAAACTTGGCGCTTGCCGACGGGCGGATTCTAGCAGATGCGGGCCGCCCGCGTGACAGTGCGTTGTGGAGGTGAAGAGGCGGGCGTTTTTGTAATGCACGCGGTCAGCTTGGTAGGGTTCGCTGTTGCGACCATGACAAGGCCGAGGTCCGCAATGGCGGACCCTACGCTAACGCTTCCCAAGTCGCCAATCGGCTCGCCCGCCGAAGGCCATCGTCTTGTGGACGAGCGCCGCCAGATCGGGGTCGTAGTCGCGTAGGGCTTCGCGCGTGGCGATCGGGTGCGTTGCATCGTGCGGAGCGGCGTCGCGGCCGCCCGCGTCGAAATAGGCGAGCACGCCGGCGGCCCAGTAGGCGACTCGGTCGCGCGCGGCCGCCGTGCCTCGCCACTTGCCGGCGCTGGCCGCAGCGTCGTACAGCTCGGCCAACTTCTGGTCGAAGCGCACGTCGAGCCGCTCGACGCCGAGTTCGTATTGTTGCCACACGCCGCGCGGCCGGTTGTCCCAGTTCGGATCGACCGGTCGCGTGCCGGCGACGTGATAGATCGCCTGGGCCAAGACGCGGATCACCTGGTTGTGCGCGACCAGTGGATCCTTGACATTGCCGAGAACATTCTCCTCGCCCACGACGAGCAGCTTCGAGTCGGGCTTGTAGTCGAGCACGCGAGCGAGCAGGTCAACGTCGCCGCTCCCGCCGACGCCGGCGAACTCGGGCAGGTCGGCAAGCGACTCATCGCGGCCCAGCACGACGAGTCGCACGCCGTCGGCGATCAGCGCCTTCAAGACGTCGTGGCGATAGGCGAACATCTTGCGGATCGTATGGTTCGCCGCCAGCAGCGATTCGTCGCTCGCGGCCCGGCCCAGCACCGTGAACTCGCGTGCCCAGGTGAACTTGGTGTAGAACGGGTCGATGCGCAGCCTGGCCGGCGGCGCAGTCACGGCGGGCAGTCGCCGCGCCGGCCGGTAGCGCCAGTCTTGGCCCGGCCCGAGATTGAACGTAGTCCGGACGAGTTCGTACCCTTCGGGGTCGTACTCCTTGAGTTGTTCGCGAGTGCCGATCGGACCGTGGTTCCAGTTGTTGACGCGCTGGCAGTCGAAATAGCACTGCGCGATTTCGGCCCAGTACTCGCCCGGATTGGACGCCGCGTAGGTGTTCTTCCACAGCCCCTTGGCCATCGCGTTTTGGAAGACGCGGTTGCGGCGTTCGTTCCAAGTCGGGTCGAGGGAGCGCAGCGCGCCGTCGATCGTGTGGCAGAATTCGTGCACGCCGATGCTCTCGTCGTCGTACCGGTCGACCGGCCAGCCGAGCACGTTCTCTTCGCCGAAGCTGGTCGGCCGGCCGCCGGTGCCGCGCACGCGTTCATTCATGTAGTCCGGGTTGCGCGAGTTGCGGTATTCCGGCATGTCGGTGTAGACCTGATCCTTGCCGATGATGATCAGGTACATGCGATTCGTGACCATCGCTCCCACGATGTCGGGCCGTCCCGCGAGCATACCGGTGACGATCGAGTGCGTGCGTTGCAGTGCCTCGTCGGCGACCTCGCCGGCCGCGACGACCGGCATGCCGCGCACGTCGATGTACTTCTGGTAGAACTTTCGCGCCGCGTCACGATCTCGCTGGGCGACCATCTCGAAGAACGATCCGGGCGGTGCGGTCACCCGCGGGTCGTCGCTCGCGGCGGCCACTCGCGAGCCGGCCCCGGAGTCCGTGCGCGGAGCCGCTTCGAGTGTCCGAGCGACCAGTGCGGCTGGCGCCGTTGCGCGGGTCGCCGGCCTGGCCGAGTCGGGCCGCTCGTCGCTGAACGCCGGCGACGCCAGTGGCTCCGTCACCCCGACGGCGGTGCGTTGCGGGTCGGCATCGCCGAGCAGGTGCCGCACGAAGAAGTCGTGCATGCGGCGTTGGCCGTAGGCGCCTCCCATGCCGTGGCCCGCGCCGGGCACCACCACTAGATCGAAGTCCTTGTCGGCCTTGATCAGCGCGTCGGCCAGCCGCATCGTCGATTCCGGCGGCACGTTCGTGTCCATCTCGCCGACGATGAGCAGCAACTTGCCCCGCAGCCGATGGGCGTTGTCGATGTTCGACGACGCGGCGTATTGCGGGCCGACGGGGTAGCCCATCCACTGTTCGTTCCACGACGCCTTGTCCATGCGGTTGTCGTGGCATCCGCAACCGGCGACGGCGACTTTGTAGAAATCTGGATGGAACAGGACGGCGCCCGCCGCGTTCTGGCCGCCGGCCGAGCCGCCGTACACGCCGACGCGGCCGAGGTCCATTTGCGGGTACTTCGCCGCGGCCGCCTTCATCCACAGAATCCGATCGGGGAAACCTGCGTCCTTGAGATTGTGCCAGCAGACGTCGTGAAACGCCTTCGACCGGTTGGCCGTCCCCATGCCGTCGATCTTGACGACGATGAAGCCCAGATCGTTGAGCGCGTCGTAGCGGCCGCGCGAACTGAACGTCTTCGGAACGAACGAGCCTTGAGGCCCGGCGTAGATGTCTTCGATCACCGGGTACTTCTTGGCGGGGTCGAAGTCGCGCGGCCGGCAGATGATGCCCCAGATGTCGGTCGTGCCGTCGCGGCCCTTGGCAGAGAAGACCTCCGGCGGCGTCCAGCCTGCCTCCCGCAGTTCGGAGACGTCGGCGTCTTCGAGCGGGCACACCAGCGAGCCGTCGTCGACGCGGCGCAGCTCGTGGGTCGGCGGCGCATCGACGCGCGAGTAGGTGTCGATGATGTAGCGCCGGTCGGGTGAGAATTGAATCGAGTGATTGCCGTTGCCGGCGGTGAGTTGAACCAGACCTGTGCCGTCGAAATTGACGCGGCAGTAGTGGACCAAGTACGGGTCCTGATCCGCGTTCATCCCGCTGGCGCGGAACCAGACCTGGCGATTTTCCTCGTCGATCCGATCGATGCCGCGGATCACCCACGGCCCCTTGGTGATCTGGTTCTTGAGTCCGGGCGCGAACAGCCGTTTCGCACCATGGGCGACCTGTGGCGCAGTCTCGGCGGTTTCGTCGGCCGGCTTCGCAGCCGGGTCGATCAAGAACAAATGCCGCCAGCCATCGACCTCGGACACGTAGATCAACTCGTCGGTCTTTTCGAGCCACGTGACCGGCGGGATGTTGAAGTTCTCGGTGTGCGCCGTCCAGATGAATGTGTCGGTTTGCTCGTCGACGATGTTGTGCGACTTGGCGGTACGCGCGTCGACTTCGACGACCCGTAGGCGCTGGTGCCCGCGATCGACCTTCATGTAGCTGAATGTGCTCCCGTCGCGGCTCCAGCGCACGCGCGGCCGGCCGAAGTCGACGCGGTCCAGGTCCAGCTTGGTCCCTTGCCATGCAGCGACGCCGGGCTTGTCGCGGTCGTCGCCCTGCGGCGCCGCCGCTTGATCCAATCGGAACAGGTTCAGTTCATAGGACGTGAACTTGTCGCCCGGCAGCGCGTAGGGCCGCTGATGCAGCACCGCACGCCCGCCGCCGCGCGGCGACGACTCGATCAGGAACACTTCCTTCCGTTCGCCCGGCTCGACGCGCATCGCGACCAACGTTTGCGAGTCGGGCGCCCACTCGGGCCGCTCGTAACCGATCTCGCTCGTTCCACCCTGAGTGAGTTGAAACTCCTTGGCACTTTCATCGCCGCCGTCGCGCACGAACACGTTGCCGTCGCGCACCAGCGCACGCCACTTGCCGTCCGGCGAAACGCCGGCGCCGAACGAACTCGGCAAACGCGGCCGTCGGTTTCGGGATTGTGGCGCGATGTCGCGGCCCGTGATGACCGCATCGCCGGGCCGCTCGTCGGCTTCGAACGCAGCGACCGTGCGGCCGCTCGCATCGACGGCAAGCCAGACGTGCCCCGCAAACGTGTGCTGGGCTCGCTCGGCGCCCGCGGCCACGACGCCGTAGCTGCGCCGCTCGCCGCCGGCGTCGAGCCAGAACAACTCGACGGCGCCGTCCGTTCGATTGACGAACCGAAGCTCCGTTTCGGGACCAGTGCGTGTGCTCGCTCGCGGCACATCTTGCGGTGTGATCGCCGTCCTCGCGCCGTCACGCTGCAGCTTCCGCCCCTCGATGGGTTTCAGCTCGTAGGTTTCCAGATTGCAGCGCCAATCCTTGCCCCCGGCGCGAAACGACATCGTGCCGGCGGCCGTGTCGAACTCCAGCGCGTCGATGGCCAGGCGATCGGCCCGCACACCGGTCACGCCCGCCTCACCGAGCGCCTTGGCGAGTCGCTCGTGATCAAACGCCCGCCGCCGCTCGCCCTTGACCGCGTCGACCAGGATGAACTCGCGCCCGTCGCCGCGCAGGTCATTGCGATACCAGAACCGCTTGCCGTCATTGAACCAGTTGGCCGTGATGCCTGCCTTGTACACACCCCGCTGCGGACCGCTGCGCGACCGGCCCTGCGGCGAGTCCTGCGATTCGGCTTCGTCAATCACGTGCAGTCCGGTGACTTCGAGCGGCGATGCCAGCGACGCGGACGCGACACCTTGAGCGTTCACCACGGACCCGCGCGACAAGCCAATGAGCAGCAGACACGCGCCAACCCGGCGCGCTTGGCCGAACTGTAGGTTCATAACATCCTCCCAAGCTGATGCACGGTTACGCCGTTGTGCTCACGCCCGCGCAATGTGGCGCGGCCCGAGGCGTCGCTCTTCGCGTATTGAGGTCGAGTGCGTCTTGGTAGGTCTCGGATCCCACGGGCCCAACAGCAGGGGCGATTCGTCGGCGTTTCGCATTGTGGGCTGATTGTACCAACTCGCCGCCATCGTTTCAGCGGCGAGGTAGTCGCGTCTGATCGGCGGGAGTTGGCGATGGCCCGTGCAAGATGTAGGGTATGGGGCCGTACTCGTTAGTAGTGCTCACACTAATCCTCAAACAAGCGAACTTTGGAGTGCGGTGGCTTGACACCGCTTTGGTTCGTTCGCGGTGTTCGACGCAGTGTTCGACGAGACGAGAGAGTAACGCCCGACCACGGCCCCTCGGCATCTGCGATCGGCCGATCAGGCTCTCCGCCAACTCTGGGGCGCAGGCGTCCCGCCTGCTGTTTCATCCGCCAGATGTGAGGCGGCCGCGGCGGCTACACCACAGGTTTCCCCAAAGTTGGCGGAGAACCGCAAATCAGCCGTCACCCCGTCTCTCGGTGACCTCGGCGATGCTGTGGCTGTGTTCGCGGCGGATATTCATCGCGATGATGAGTTCGGCCAAGAAACCGATCGCGAGCATCTGGAAACCGAGCAACACGCCCGCGACCGAATAGATCAGCATCGGGCGGTCGCCGATCTTGCCGTAGTCGGCGACATCCAGTCGAGTCAGCAGCCAGATCACGCTGAGGTACACCAGTCCGCCCAGTCCGAGCAGAAACGAAACGATGCCGATCCCGCCCAAGAGGTGTAGCGGCCGCTGGCCGAAGCCGGTCAGGAACGCCACCGTCATCAGGTCCAACAGCCCCTTGTGGAATCGCCTCATGCCGTACTTCGATCGCCCGAACCGGCGCGGCCGATGTTGCACTTCGATTTCGGCCACGCGGTATCCGCGCGAGTGAGCGATCACCGGAATGAACCGGTGCAACTCGCCGTACAGCCGAATCTCCTTAGTCGCCTCGGCCCGGAAGCACTTGAAGCCACAGTTATGATCGTGCAGCCGAAGCCCCGTCGACCAACTCACCAGCCGGTTGAACACGCGGCTCGGCCAGACCTTGTGCCACGGATCGCGCCGCTTCTTCTTCCATCCGTTCACCACGTCGAACCCGTCGGCCAGCCGAGCGAGGAACCGCGGAATTTCTTCCGGGTCGTCCTGGAGGTCGCCGTCCATCTGAAACACGATCTTGCCGCCGGCCGCGTCGAACCCCGCCGCCAGCGCGGCCGCCTTGCCGAAGTTCCGGCGAAACCGAATACCCCGCACGCGCGAGTCTTCGCTGGCCAACCGCCGGATCAGATCCCACGTGCCGTCGCGGCTGCCGTCGTCGACCAGCACAAGTTCGATGTTCAGATTGTTCCGCGCCGCCACGGCCCGAATCTCCTCGACCAATTGGCCCAGGCTGTCGGCCTCGTCGTTCACCGGCACTACGATGCTGATCAGGTCGCTCAAGAGTTCGCTCCGTCATGATCGCGGAATGCCGCCACACGTCGCCAGCCAACTCATGCCTGCGGCCGCGCACTCGGCCCCGATCCAGACGAGTCGCAGCAGCACGGCCGCGACCAGTGCGTGGTCGGCGCCGATTGCCGGGCCGAGCGTCTCGGCGACAATCCACTCGCGCGAGCCAAGCCCGCCCGGCATCAGGCTCACAAATCCGCCCACCGTCGCCAGCGAGACCACGATGGTGACGAGGGCCAGCGTCTCGGCAGTTCCCCGCGCGGCAACGAGCACGCCCCAGTCACCCGTCGCCGCGAGCACTGCCGCCAAGCTCACACCCATCAACGCCCAGCCCGCCACGATCGGAACCGTCCCGACGCCGACGGTGCGCCAGCGGCAGGTGTGATCGCCAAGCTCCGAATCACCCACAAACGGCCGCGACGCCAGCCGACCGAGCCGCGCGATGACCGGCGGCGACGAGACGGTCGCCAAGGCCACCGCGACCACGAGCGCGGCGCCCAGCAACCGGTCACGATGCGGCGCGTCGACGAAGCCTAGCAACCCGGCAGCGACGAGCGATCCGACCGCCATCATCAGCAGAGTTTCGTGGGCTGCGGTGATCGCGGCGCTGGCCGCCGTCACGCCCGGCCCGCGCACCATGCTCGCGCGAATAACCAGCACCAGGCCCTTGCCCGGCACATATTTACCTAGGTGGCCCGCGAAATACGCCGCCAACGTACTCGCCCACGTCGGCCGACCGCCGCGGTCGCGCATCGCCATCCACCAGAACGTCGCACACGTCGCAAGCCCGCCGGCGTACGCCGCGCCCCCAGCCACCAACCAGCCCGGACGCAGCGTCCACTCGTACGCCGCCAGCTTCGATCGCTCGCGATAGACCCTGTGGCTCACGCCCGCGACCACCGCCGCCGCGATGGCCACACGCGCCACGACAGCGAACCATCGTCGGCCCGGAGGTCGCTCGGCGTTGACTGCGTCGGCGCTCGACAAGATCAACGGCCCCTCATGACTGCGTCACCCATCGCGGCCGGATACGATGACCGAGTTTGCGGCCCGTGGCAACGCCAGTGTCGAGGCGCTACGCTACCGACTCGACAGCCAACTCAATCGCCGCGGCGATCTGCTCGAGCGATCGCTGCGAAGTGCAAAACGGCGGCATCGCGTACAGCACGTTGCCCAGCGGCCGCAACAGAACGTCGCGATCCAAGCAAGTGCGACGCAATCGCGGGCCGACGCCGGCCAAGTAGCCGCCAGGGTCCTGCAGCTCAACCGCGGCGATCGTGCCACAGGTCCGCAACTCTCTGACCGCCGGATGCGTGCACAGTCTGGACAGGCGTTCGGTCCAAAACCGTTCCATTTGGGCCGGAACATCACCCAGGCCGGCGGCGAGCATGCGCCAGTTGGCCACCGCAACGGCGCAGGCGAGTGGATGAGCGGTGAACGAGTGGCCGTGAAAAAACGTGCGGCGGCGATCGGCCGTGTCCCACGCCGCGGCCACGTGCGGTCCGACGAGGGTGGCCGCGAGCGGCAGCACACCGCCCGCCAGTGTCTTGCCGGCGCAGATCAGGTCCGGCGCGACCCCCGCCGCTTGATGCGCCCACAGATGCCCCGTGCGACCACCGCCCGTCATGACCTCATCGGCGATGAGCAGCACATCGTGGCGACGCACGACGTCGGCGATCGCCCGCAGAGTCGTCGGCGAGTGCATGCGCATGCCGCCGGCGCCCTGCACGAGCGGCTCGATGATCACCGCGGCCACTTCGCCGCGTCGTTCGGCCAGCGCAGCATCGAGCGCATCGGGCGAGACCGGGGCCTGCACCGCACGAAACAACAGCGGCTCAAAGACGCCGAAGAACACCGGGTCGCGGCCGACCGCCATCGCACCAAACGTGTCGCCGTGATAGCCGTGCTCGAACCCGACAAACGTCGTGTGCTGCGGCTCGCCACGGTGACACCAAAACTGGTAGGCCATCTTCAACGCGACCTCGACCGCCGTGCTGCCGTCGTCGGAGTACAACACGCGGCCGGCAGGCGGGCGTTGAGCGTCGAGCGTCGAGAGTCGCGAGGCAGTACCGCCAGGCCAGCTCACGGTGCTGAGCAACAGCTCCGCCAGTTCGACGGCCGGTTCGTGGGTCACGCCGGCGAAGTAGACGTGGTCGTACCGAGTCGATGCCTCGGCCAGCGCCCGCATCAGGACGGGATGCCGGTGTCCGTGCAGGACCGTCCACCACGACGAGATCGCATCAATCACGCGCCGCCCGTCCGCCAGCATCAGGAACTCGTCCTGCGCGGCGACGACCGGCAGCGGGTCGTCGGGCGCCTGCAGCGACGTGTATGGGTGCCACACGACACGGCGATCGCGCGCGACGATGTCGGTAGCTGCCGCACTCCGATCGACTTGCCGCAAGCAGGCGGATCCAGGAGCTTGCGTGGCAGCGGTGCGCACACAATCGAGCACTTGCCGCTGAGCCGCTGCGGACTCCGCAACGGCGTCGGCCGTGAACGTCGCGGGCGGTTGCAGGCAGAAGACCGGAACACCGTGAGCGTGACGCGATATCTGTTCCACGGCGAATGCGTCCGCTTCGCCGATCAGCACGACGGCCGCCGGACGACAGTCGTGCGAGGCCAGCGCGGCGAGCGATTGCAACACGCGGCCGACGGCGCCAACCGCCGACGGCGAGACAAGCACCGACGGCGACTCATACGCGGGAATCAACTCGATTTGTAGTGCGTGTTCGCCGAGCGGCGAGAGCGGGCTGCCAAACGTCTCGATAAGCAATCGTCGAGCGGGGACATGCGGACGCGGCTTAGCCGCGACGATCTCGCCGATACTGGGGACTCGCAGACCCGCTCGGCGCGCTGCCAGCAAGGGCGCCACAGGCTCGCCGAATCGCGCAAGCGGCGGGTGGACGATTGCCGACGGGACGAGCCGCACAACGATCGCCGAGTCAGACTCGCCGGTCTCCAGCGGTTTCCAATACTCGAACTCGTCGGCGAAGGCGGCCAACCACAACAGAGTGAACGTGGTCTTGCCCGCCGCGGTATCGGTGCCCAGCACAACAAGGTCAGTCATGGGCAAGATCCTTCAGCACGTCGGCGAGGCCCGCCGCGACGGCGTCGAGCAGGCTGGGTGCGTGATTGGCGTGAATCGAGATTCGCAACCGCGCGGTCCCTTCGGGCACAGTCGGCGGTCGAATCGCTCGAATGTCCCATCCGCGCCGCCGCAGTCGATCAGCCGCCTGGGCTGCGCGGGCGTCGTCGCCGATAACCACCGGCACGACATACTCACTTCCGAGCGATTGAACGCCGTTTCGGGCCAGCTCGGCTCTGAATCGCTGCGCGCTCGAGTGCAGCGCCGCGCGGCCGGCGGCGTCGGACTGAACGCGATCGAGCGAGTCGTTCCACCACACCCCGACCGACGGCGGCAGGGCGGTGGAAAACATGAAGTGCCGGCAACGATTCAGTAGTGCGTCGCGCAACAGCGATGAGCAGCAGATGTAGGCGCCGCACACGGCCAGCGCCTTGCCGCCGGTGTGGACCGTCGCGGTGACGCGGCCGCGCAGCCCCAGGGCGTCGACCAGCCCGCTTCCCGCGTCGCCGTAACAGCCGGTAGCATGCGCCTCGTCGACGATAAGGCAAGCGTCGAACCGCTCGGCCAGCGCGGCCAGTTCGCCGAGCGGCGCTAGGTCGCCGTCCATGCCGAACAATGATTCCGTGACGATGAACAACTCGCGGTCCGCTCCGCGGTCGCGAGCGGCCCGCGCCAGGCCGTCGGCAAGTTGGTTGAGGTCGCCGTGCGCGTAGACAAATCGCTCGGCTCGCGACAGTCGCAGTCCGTCTATGATCGACGCGTGGTTTAGCCCGTCCGAAGCCACCCAATCGCCCGGTTCGATGATCGTCGAGAGCAGACCCTCGTTGACCGCGTAACCGCTGGTCATCACCAGCGCCGATTGCGCGCCGTGCCATGCGGCAAGCCGCGACTCCACCTCGTCCCAAACGGCGTGATGGCCACGTAACAGTCGTGCGGCCGACGCCGAGCGTAGCTGCGCGAGTGAGTCGTCGGCCCGCGCGGGCCAGCCAGTCGCCACGTAGCCGAGGTAATCGTTCGAGCAGAAATCGACGCCCTCCGCCGGGTCAAGCGTGCGCAGCCGCCCGCGCGATCGAAGTTCTTCGAGTCGTCGAGTCCAGCGTTGCGTGAACATGGGGGTGAACTTGAGGACATATACCGCACGCGGCCATCAACGAGACGTTTCGCTTAACGCCGCTTGACGCCCAGCCGAAGGCCGGCGGCAGAACATGGCTGGGATTGTGCACCTGAGGTCGCCTGCGGCTCCGCGTTAAACGAGTCAAACCTGCCGCGTCAGGTATAGTATCGACGATCGGCAATACTCGATCCTCTATTCTCGATCCTCTATCCGCAGTTCGCCCGCCACGCCCATGGCCTCGAAGAGTTCGGCATCGTCGGCAGTCGTGGGGTTGGGGGCGGTCAGCAGTTTCTCGCCGAAGAACACCGAATTGGCCCCGGCGATGAACGCAAGCACTTGCAGCTCGCGGCTCATGCGATCGCGGCCGGCGCTCAGTCGCACGCGTGCACGCGGGAAGAAGATGCGGGTGGTCGCAATCAATCGCACCAATTCGATGGCGTCCACCGGCGCGGCCGTTTCGAGCGGCGTGCCGGCGATCGGGACCAGGCAGTTGATCGGGATGCTCTCGGGCGGCGGGTCGAGAGCGGCGAGTTCGGCGAGCAGCATGAGTCGGTCGTCCTCGGTTTCGCCCATGCCCAGAATGCCCCCGCAACAGACCGAGATGCCGGCCCGTTGCACGGCGCGCAGGGTGTCGAGCCGGTCGTCGTAGGTGCGCGTCGTGATGACGTTCGGATAGTGGCGCCGCGATGTGTCGAGGTTATGGTTGTACGCAGTTAGCCCGGCGTCCTTGAGACGCACGGCCTGCTCGTCGTTCAGCATGCCGAGCGTCACGCACGCCTCCATGCCAAGCTCGCGGACGGTGCGGACCATTTCGAGCACGGCCTCAAACGCCTCACCGTCGCGGACGCTCCGCCAAGCCGCGCCCATGCAGAATCGTGAGGCGCCAAGCTGTTTGGCCCGCTCGGCCCGCTCGCGGACGGCGTCGACCGACATCATCGGCTCAGCGCCGACGCCGGTGTTGTAGCGTGCACTCTGGGAGCAGTAAGCACAATCTTCTGGGCAGCCGCCGGTTTTCACACTCAACAGCGCACACCGCTGAATGTCCGCCGGGTCGTGATGCCGACGATGAACATTCTGAGCGCGGAACAGCAGATCGCTGAGCGGCAGGTCATACACCGCTCTTAGTTCGTCGAGCGTAGGCATGGCGAAGATATACCGCACGCGGACATCAATGAAACGTTTCGTTTAGCGCCCAGCCGAAGGCGCCGGCAGAACATGGCTGGGATTGTGCATCTCCGGTCGCCTGCGGCTCCGCGTTAAACGAGTAAAACCTGCCGCGTGTGGTATATAACGTCGCGGCTAGATGGGAACAAGGCGGAACACTGACCGAAGATCGGTGCGGTCCGCACGCGCGAACTACTGGCGTTGAAAAAGCAAACCCCGTCGAGCGGTTGCCCGCTCGACGGGGTTCTCAAGATCAATTCGGTGTACCTCAAGGCACAGTTCGATAAGTGTGCCGATATGTTCCGTGGATCAAGCGTCGGGCGCTTGAAACACAGAGGATTTTACATCCTTAGAAAGGAGGTGATCCAACCGCAGGTTCCCCTACGGTTACCTTGTTACGACTTAGTCCCCATCATGGGTTTCACCCTAGGCGGCTGCCTCCTTTCGGTTGGCTAGCACCGCTATTAGGTGCCCCCCACTTTGGTGGCTTGACGGGCGGTGTGTACAAGGCTCAGGAACACATTCACCGCAGCGTAGCTGATCTGCGATTACTAGCGATTCCAGCTTCATGCAGGCGAATTGCAGCCTGCAATCTGAACTGACGGACGGTTTTTGGGATTTGCTCCACCTCGCGGTCTTGCTTCCCTTTGTCCGCCCGATTGTAGCACGTGTGCAGCCCTAGGCATAAGCGCCATGAGGACTTGACGTCATCCCCGCCTTCCTCCGGTTTAACACCGGCGGTCTCCTTAGAGTCCCCGCCATAACGCGCTGGCAACTAAGGACAGGGGTTTCGCTCGTTAAGGAACTTAACCCGACATCTCACGACACGAGCTGACGACAGCCATGCAGCAGCTGTGCACGTTTCACCCGAAGGCAGGCAACCGACTTTCACCGGCGCCATCCGTGCATGTCAAGCCTAGGATAAGGTTCTTCGCGTAGCCTCGAATTGAGCCACATGCTCCACCGCTTGTGTGAGCCCCCGTCAATTCCTTTGAGTTTCAGCCTTGCGACCATACTCCCCAGGTGGGGGACTTAGCACTTTTGCTTCGAGAGTAAACACATCGGAGCATCTACTCTCTAGTCCCCATCGTTTATGGCCAGGACTACCGGGGTATCTAATCCCGTTCGCTCCCCTGGCTTTCGCGCCTCAGCGTCAGAAAAGGTCCAGTGCACCGCTTTCGCCACAGGTGTTCCTTCCGATATCAACGCATTTCACCGCTCCACCGGAAGTTCCGCGCACCTCGACCTCCCTCGAGCTGGTCAGTTTCAGCGGCAATTCTCCAGTTGAGCTGAAGTATTTCACCGCCGACTTAACCAACCGCCTACGCGCCCTTTAAACCCAGTGAATCCGAACAACGTTTGCACGGTTCGTCTTACCGCGGCTGCTGGCACGAACTTAGCCCGTGCTTCCTCTGGGAATAAGTCAACCAAGGGAGAGAGCTCCCCTGGCTTTCCGCCTCCCTGACAGGAGTTTACAACCCGAAGGCCTTCATCCTCCACGCGGCGTCGCTCGGTCAGGCTTGCGCCCATTGCCGAAGATTCTCGACTGCAGCCACCCGTAGGTGTCTGGGCAGTGTCTCAGTCCCAATGGTGGGGGTCGTGCGCTAACACCCCCTAGGCATCGTAGCCTTGGTAGGCCATCACCCTACCAACTAGCTAATACCACATGAGCCCGTCCTCCCGCGGAATCACACCTTTGGTTACAGCAGGATGCCCCGCCGCAACGTCGCTGGGTATTACCTACAGTTTCCCGTAGCTATCCCCATCAGGAGGGTTGGTTACCCATGCATTACTACCCCTTACGCCGGTCGACTGGAGTTGCCCCCAATCGCCCTCGACTTGCATGCCTAATCCACGCCGCCAACGTTCGTTCTGAGCCAGGATCAAACCCTTCAAATTGTTGCTTTTCCAAATCCGATTGCTCGGATCCGGAAACGGGTATCCCGACCAGTTCGCATGGAACGGGTCAGGTCCGTAAACGCAGTGAAGAGACAATCCAAAAAACTTGGTCACCAAGTGTGAACCTCTCAATCCCGATCGAAACCGGGAAGGAAAGTAACACCAGGCTTCACACTATCGCGCTGGCTTGAGGTAACTTGCCGAATTGTCAAAGAGCAGGAAGGGCACCAACAGGAGGGGCCGCTTGTCGCAACTGACTGCCAGTTGCCGCTCCGTCATACTTGAAGCGTCGAGATTATAAGGATCGACCGTTGGGCCGTCAACCATTTGAACAAAAATAATTCATCAAGCCCGTCATCGATACAACGTACTGTCCAGACGGTAGTAATGTACCGTTGGGTAAAAAGCCATCGAGCACTTTCCGCCACCACGTGGTTTTCCGAAGGCCACCACCACCGAGATTCGATGCATCTGATTCCTCGGCCACGATGCATACCTTCCCCAAAACCACTCTGGGCCATGCGTTAGCTTTCGATTCCCACGCCGCGACCGCGATTCACTTGCCTTCGCTGTCGATATTGGTTTCAGAACGGTCCCGTAGCGGACCTTCCGAAGGCAACAGGACGCGCTTTCGCCGTGTGGCTATGTCTGTTGAGACGCCCGCCGCTGGGTACGACGCCCGGCACCTGCCGCACACCTAACCGCCCGCCCCGACCGCAAGAGCATCGACATCATGCCCGCCAAACTGCGTCGCGCACGTGGCGACTCCGTCCAGTCGCCGCTCGAAACGTACCTCCGTGAAATCAACGAAACTCCGCTGCTTACCGCCAGCGAGGAGAAGGAACTCGCCCTGCGTATCGAGCAGGGCGACCAGTCGGCCCGCGATCAAATGGTGCGGGCGAATTTGCGATTGGTCGTGAACATCGCACGCGGCTATGCCGGCAAGGGGCTGGCGCTGCAAGATCTCATCGAGGAGGGAAACCTCGGACTGCTTCGCGCGGTCGAAGGGTTCGATCCTGCGATGAACACCCGCTTCTCGACCTACGCCAGTTACTGGATCAAGCAGTCGATCAAGCGCGCGCTGGTGAACACCGCCAAGACGATTCGACTGCCGGCCTATATGGTGGAGTTGTTGTCGAAATGGCGGCGAGCCTCGAATCTGTTGCAGGACCAACTGGGTCGAGCGCCCACTCATGAAGAGGTCGCTCGGCACATGGAGCTGCCGCGCAAGAAACTGAACATCATCAAGAAGGCGATCCGCATCTACAACGCCACGCCGCAGACCGACCAACTCGACAACGGCTGGTCGCTCGGCGAGATCGTCACCGACGATCGCGCGAAGAGTCCTGACGAGGCGATGGTCGAGGCCGACGACCTTCAGCATGTGCTCAAACTGCTCGAGACGATGGATCAACGCGAGGCCACGGTGCTGCGCCTCCGCTTTGGTCTCGATCAACAAGATCCCAAGACGCTCAAGGAGATCGGTCTGCAACTCGGCCTGACACGCGAGCGAGTGCGGCAGATCGAGCACGAGGCGCTGGAAAAGCTGGCCGTCAGCCTGAATGGCGAGTAGCGCGACTGTGCGGAGACTACGACTTGCACCTCGGCTCGCCGAAGGCTGCTGGCGGCGTGCCGCGACGTACGCCGCGAAAGCTCCTGGGCGAGTCTGCCGACGGGCGATGCACCGAATACTGCGGAGCCGACCGATCTGCACACGGATCAGGAACGACCCACCGTTGTTCACGATCAGTTCGTCCGTTTCGTGAACGGTTTGGAATTGTGTGAGCAAGTGGTCGTGCATCTTCGGCTCGAACATGGAACACTCGAAAAAGTGGCCGACGTACTGGAGTGGTCGCTTCGCAAAGTCGAAGGAATCTGGGCTGGTATCTGCAAGAAGGCCAGGGAAGGAATGGATGGATGGATGGATGGATGGATGAAGCCATCGATTGCTCAGCCGCGGTAATCGCGCCAGTGCCCAGCGTTATTGGATGGGCGAGCGACGTGAGATGAAGAGTCCGGACGAAGCGTGCGTCGAAGCCGAGAACCTCCAACACGTAGTAAAGCTGAGTGGCAATCCGCATTGGCTGTTAATCCATGAGCGGGTATAAGGATGCCGAATCGATGACCGATCACCAGCCACTGACCCCCGGGTAACCATGGCGCATCTGCACGCCTCGCACACCATTCATTCGCCGGCTGAGCTGACGCAGTTCATTCGCGACATTCCCGACTTCCCGAAGCCGGGCATCCTGTTTCGCGACATCACGCCGCTCTTGGCCAACCCACTGGCTTTTCGCTCGGCCATCGACCTGATGGCCCTGCACTATCACGGCCGCCAGATCGACGTGATTGCCGCCGCCGAGGCCCGGGGGTTTGTCTTTGCCGCGCCGCTGGCCATTGAACTCGGCATTGGATTCATCCCCATCCGCAAGCGTGGCAAGTTGCCGTACCGCGTCCACTCACTGACTTACGAGTTGGAATATGGCAGCGACACGATGGAGATGCACCAAGACGCACTTTCGCCCGGTCACCGCGTGTTGCTGGTCGATGATCTTTTGGCGACCGGCGGCACGATGAAGGCATGTTGCGAACTGGTCGAGCAAACCGGGGCCACGATCGCCGGCTGTGCGTTCCTCGTCGAACTCGCTTTCCTCGGCGGCCGGCAGAAACTCACGCCATACGATTCCTTCAGCGTGATCACGTGCGGCGCATGAACTGGCGGGAACGGCGCGGGTTTAGCGCCGTTTGGATCGAGCAGATCTAGTCGCTGTCTTGGTTGGACGCTTCGCAGCGCGGGATGGTTTGCTCTTGGGTGCCTTCACGCCGAGCGCCGTTCGCGAGAATTCCAGCAGCTCCGACGCCTCGGCCTCCGATTTCGCCTCGACGATGATCCGCGCGATCGGTTCCGTGTTGCTCGGCCGTACGTGCAGCCAGCGATCGGGCCAGTCCAGCCGCAGACCGTCGGTCTGGTTTGCCTTCGCACCCTTCGCTTTCGACGCGAGCTTGCGCATCGCGCCGGCGAGTTTCTTAGGCTCGATGGCGAGCTTGTCCTTGACCATGAAGTACTGCGGCAGGCGGCGCACGAGTTGACTGATCGAGGCGTCTTGCACAGCCATCGCCTCGAGGACGAGCGCCATGGCGGCGAAGCTATCGCGCACGTAGACGACTTGTGGCAGGATCACGCCGCCGTTGCCTTCGCCACCGATCACCGCGCGCCGCCTCTGCATGATTTCAACGACGTTGGCCTCGCCCACTGCCGACCGCTCGCACCGCGAATGCCGTAGCGCCGCCGCCTCCTCGACCGCGCGGGTCGTCGACAGGTTCACGACGACCGCGCCGGGCGTCTTGGACAACACGTGGGCCGCGGCCAACGTGATGGTGTATTCTTCGCCGATCGGTCGGCCGGTCTCGTCGATGATCGCGAGTCGGTCGGCGTCAGGATCTTGGGCGAATCCGATCTGTGCGTTGTACTCGCGCACCGCGCGGCTTACTGCCGCCAGGTTCTCGGGGACCGGTTCGGGAGGATGTTCGAAGTTTCCGTCGGGCGATCCGCCCAGCGTCGTCACACGGCAGCCTAGCGAACCGAGCAATCGCGACGCCAGCAGGCCGCCTACTCCGTGGTTGCTGTCCAGCACGACGTGATAGACCCGTCGGCGAATCGCCTCGGCATCGACTGCGGCAAGCACGCGAGTCAGGTGGGCAGCATGCGGGTCGCCCTGTCGGCTCGGCTTGCCGACGGCGTTCCAGCGGCAGACCCGGAACTTCTTCGAGTCGAAGATGTCCTTGACCTCGGCCGCCTCCTTGCCGTTCAAGACCCGTCCCTCGCGATGAAACAGCTTGAACCCGTTCCACTCCGCCGGGTTGTGGCTCGCCGTGATCTCCACGCCGCCGGCCGCGCCCAGGTGCCGAACAAGCAAACCTGTCGTCGGTGTCGCGGCCAGCCCGATGTCGATCGGGTCGCAGCCGGCGCTGGCCAGGCCCGCCATGACCGCGCCGGTGAGCATCGCACCGCTCGGTCGGCTGTCGCGTCCCACAATGACCTTTCCGCCGCCCAACCAGGTTCCAAACGCCGTGGCGTATTCGGTCGCCAGCGTCGGGGTCAGCGCGCTACCCACCTTGCCCCGCAGACCCGAAACGCTGATGATAAGGTCGCTCACCACAATCCTCTGGCGAAACAGGGTTGAGAAACACAGGTAAGGTCGGGCGGATTGTATCGGCGAGGGAGCTGATTTGCAACGAACTGCTCGATCCGCGAAACTACTCGCCGGAACGTGTGTTTAATGAACCAACCGGCACAGGCCGGCGGCCGTTGACTCTGGATGGCTGTGCACTACCTTCAAGTGGGCGTTTGGAGTGAATCTCATGGCACGCGACCACACCGGACCGATGTTTCGGACCATTGCCGGACTTGTCACGTTCGGCGTCTTGCTTGGCAGCGGGCATTGGGTCGCCGCTCAGGGGCGCGGCCGAGCGGCCGGCGACGCCAAGTCGGCCAGGTCGGACAAGGCGACGACCGCTAGGAACGCATACGGCTCCGGATCAAAGACGCCGGCTGCACCGGTGGCTCGCGGCGGCGACTCCGGCAACTCGCTGGCCGCCTCGATCAAGAGTTCGGAGATCGACTCGCTCTTGGAGAAAGAGATCGCACGCGGCAACAACCCGCTGTCGCCGGTCACCAACGACGAAGACTTTCTGCGGCGAGTCTACCTCGATCTCACGGGCAAACCACCGGCGCCGAACAGGCTGGATGAGTTCACCAAGAGCACCGACCCGGCCAAGCGGTCGCGAGTGATCGACGAGTTGCTCGACACCGACGACTACGCCCGGCACTGGGCGCGATACTGGCGCGACGTGATCGCCTATCACGCCATCGAGCGCCGCGCGCTGAGCGCGGCAAGGAACTTCGAAGACTGGATGGCCGATCAACTCAAGCGCAACGTCAAATGGGACCGCGTCGCCGCCGAGCTTATTACCGCCACGGGCCCAGTGCAGGAAGAAGGCCGCACCTTCCTGATCTTCGCGCAGTTCGATATGGAGAACACCCCGGTGAATCTCGCGGCCGAGACGTCGCGGGTGTTCCTGGGCATCCAAATCCAATGTGCCCAATGCCACGATCATCCGTACGACGAGTGGAAGCGCGAGCAGTTCCACGAGATGGCCGCGTTCTTCGCGCGTACGCTGGTCCGGCGCGACCCGGACGGCAGTCCAATCGCTTTCGAGGTCAAGTCGCTCGACAAGGAACTCGAAGACCGGTTCCCTGGACTGGCCAAGGCCAAGGCCAAGGGCAAGCTGCCGCCGTTGCCGGCCGCGAAGAAAGGCGGCGGCCGCTCGCCGGAACACCGCATGCCCGACAAAGAGGACCCCGAGAAGATGACCGTCATGCACCCCAAGTTCCTGCTCGGGCAGGAGCCGGGCAAGGGGCTGGACGACGCGAGTCGCCGCGAGCAGTTCGCTCAGTACGTGACCGACAAGTCCAACTACTGGTTCGCCCGCGCGTACGTAAATCGTGTCTGGGGCGAACTGATGGGCGAGGGGTTCTACGAGCCGGTCGACGATCTGGGACCTGGCCGCGAGGCGCGGTTCCCGATGATCGTCAATCGCCTGGCATCCGCCTGGCGCGCGGCCGACTACGACGTCAAGTGGCTGTTCCGCCTGATCATGAACACCGCGGCGTATCAGCGTGAGATCCGGCCGCGCGATCCGTCGGCCGGGGCGCTGCCTTTCGCCTCCGTGTGCCCGACGCGACTGTCGGGCGATCAGATCTTCGATTCGCTGGTCCACGCGCTCGGCCTACCTGAGAATGTGATGCCGCCTCGCGACGCGGCAGGCCCCGGGGCGAGACGACAAGGCGCGTTCGGCTTCCGCGGACTCTTCAACTTGCAGTTCGGCGTTGATCCATCGGTCCCCACCGACGATGTGCAGGGCACGATCCCGCAGGCCCTGTTCCTCATGAACAATCCGCTGATCGAGCAGCAGATCAGCGGCGGCGGCGACACGATGCTCAGCCGATGGCTATCGGTCTACGAAGACGACGAAGAGCTGATCCGGCTGATGTACAAGCGCGTCTTGGCCCGCGCCCCGGCGGTCAGCGAACTCAAGACCGCCAAGGACTACATTCGCGAAGTCGGCAACCGCCGTGAGGCCATGGAAGACTTGCTCTGGAGCCTGGTCAACTCGACGGAGTTCATCACGAAGCGCTGAGACCCAGTGTGGTGCAGGCGGCCCGCATGCACTGAATTCAAGCGGCGACAAGTCGCCGCACTCCGAATCACTGAGAAGGAGAACCTATGTCACTTCCATCGATTCTTCAAGTCGGCATGTCGCGATCGGGCGTTGTGAGCCGCCGTGGGTTGTTGCGTTCGGTCGCGGCGGGTGCGGCCGGCGTCGCGGGCCTGAGTTGGCTGGACTCGATGAGTCTCCAGGCCGACGAGATTCGCAAGAAGGGACGGTCGTGCATCCTGCTTTGGATGAACGGCGGACCGAGTCAGTTTGAGACGTTCGATCCGAAGCCCGGCACATCGAGCGGCGGCGAGACCAAGGCGATCGCCAGCGCCGTATCGGGCATCCAGGTCGCCGAACATTGGCCCGAAACCGCCAAGGCGATGAACGACATCGCTCTGGTCCGCTCGCTCACGAACAAAGAGGGCAACCACCAGCGCGCCGTCTACCAACTGCACACCGGCTATGCGCCGTCGGGGTCCGTGAAACACCCGAGCATCGGCTCGCTCGTCGCGTCGGAACTCGGCGAGGTCGGCTTCGACCTGCCCCACTTCGTGAGCATCGCCGGCTTCACGCAGGGGGCGACGTTCCTGGGCGTCGAGTACGAACCGTTCGCGGTGCAGGATCCGAATCGACCGCCACAGAACGCCACGCTGCCGACCGCCGTCACGGCGAAACGCTACACGCGGCGGCTCGGCCTCCTGAAGAAGATCGAACAAGACTTCGCCGAATCGGGCGGCAAGGTCGTCGTCGAAGACCACCAGTCGCTCTATCAAAAGGCGTCGAACATGGTGCTCAGTCCGCGCATCAAGGCGTTCGACCTGAACGAAGAGCCGGCCAAGCTGCGCGACAAGTACGGCCGCACGGCGTTCGGCCAGGGTTGCCTACTGGCCCGACGCCTAGTCGAGGCGGGCGTCACATTCGTCGAGGTGCAACTGAACGGCTGGGACACGCACCAGGACAACTTCAGTCGCGTCGCCGACCTGGCCGGCCAGGCCGATCCCGGTTTCGCCACTCTCGTTGCGGACTTGAAGGAGCGCGGCCTCTTGGATTCGACGCTCGTCGTCTGGATGGGCGAGTTCGGACGCACGCCGCGCGTGAACGCCAACAGCGGCCGCGACCACTGGCCCCGTTCGTTCAACGCCGCGATGGCCGGCGGCGGCGTGCGCGGCGGCCAGGTCATTGGCTCGACCAACGCCGACGGCACCGACGTGAAGGACCAGCCCGTCACCGTGCCCGATCTGTTGTGCAGCTTCTGTAACTCGCTGAAGATCGACCCGCGCAAAGAGAACACCAGCCCGCTCGGCCGACCGCTCAAGATCGTCGACGGCGGCGAGACCGTGAAGAAGCTGTTCTCGTAAGCGTAGTGCAGGCGGCCCGCCTGCAATGTCGTCAAAGGAAGCCGCAGGCGAGCCGCCTGCACTACGACTTCCTTGGGCCAACGCGATTGAGCGAACGGTCGCGGCTTGCTGATAGCGAGGGCAGGCCGTGAATCGCGTACCGGGCGGCGATCTGGAAGTCACCCTCGAGATGGCACAGCGCGACAAACCGAATCGGCGGGCGACCGGCAGTGCCCGTCGGGAGCACCGCCCGAATTCCCGCCCCCGTCAAATCCCACCGCCCGCCCGACTCTCCGACCTCCGTACGAAACAACCATCGGTCGAACGTGTGCCCGTCGAAATCGACCCGGATATCGTTCTGGTCGCCTCCGACGAACGCTGCTTGGAACAGAAGGATGGCCAATGTCTGCCGCATAGTATTAGCCCTCAAACAAGCGGACTTTGGAGTGCGGTGGCTTGACACCGCTTTGGATTGCCTGATTTTTCCGCGAGGAATGATCGAAAGCGGTGTCAAGCCACCGCACTCCAAAGTCCGCCAAGTCGCGACGAAAACGCTAGACAGTCGCGTCGTGCAGCGAAGCTCGCACGTTATTGGGCCAGGGGTGTTGAATCCACGGTCGACTTGGCCGATTCGAGAACTACCGCGGAGACCGGGATTGCAATCTCTCGCTCCAACTTGCTGTCGGTCAAAATGAAGACGGTGCTGTTGTGCTCGCCAACCGGCATTTGCTCCTTCGTCTGGACGTGGAGCCGATAGGACGCCCCTTCAGCAACGGTTTCAAGCGTTGCCGACACATGAACGGAATCCGAAGCCACCCGCTCGATCTTCATAGGAGTGCCGAACCGCAGGTCGACGACCTGGTTTGCTGGTGTTCCTTGTGGAATGTCTCCGAAAGACACTTCAGTCGGCTCGGTCTCAATCTGAGAGACTGCATTCCCGTGGATGACCAGCATCAGGTGACGGTTTTTTGGGTCATTCGACTCGACAAGTATCCGGATATGCTGATGGCCGTGCCGTCTGGCTAGCAAGAGCTTTGCGTTCAGGGGCAGCGACTCCCCGACCGGTATCTCTTTCTTGGCGAGTTTGGCCACCGCACAGCCGCAGTCGGGTATCACGTGGGATATATGTACCGGAGCGTATCCCCGATTGCGCAAATAGAAAGTGTGCGCCACAGTCTCGCCGATGTTTCCGTTTCCGAAGTCGAAGCTGGGTTCGTCGCACACAATCACAGGGCCGACATGAGCCACCAGAGTTAGCCAAATGCCACGCCCCAGGCAAAACAGAAAGATCGCACCGCAAAGAACCACAAACACCAAAGGTGAGAAGACACTCGCTTTCATGATTCACGTCTCGCGGCTAGGACGTACGTTCCGCACCCTTAGCTTTTCGGTACCTCCACACGGCCCAGAGCAGCGCAAGGAAGGCATTCGCCGCCATGATCAGGTACCACAGGTGCGCACGACTGTGGGGGATGGGCATTGTCATGGCCACACCGTGGGAATGGGCCTTCGGAGTCACAATCTCTTCCTCTTCACCGACTTCGCGCGCCTCGGCCACTCCAGAGCGAAAATCGGTGACGGATTGACCCTTTTTGAGGTTCCTAAGCAACGTCCGATTGTACGAAATGAGATCCGCATCCGCGCTGTCAGACATTCCAAGAAAAGTAATCTCGTAGCACAGTTGTCCACAATCCCCGAGGGGTCCCGGAGTCAAAGAAAACGTACCTCGCACTGGAAGCAGTCCCCTCGCAAAGTTCTGAGTACCTTCATTCCGCATCTCCTCGCCTAGTTTGGTTCCGACCAGACATTTTGCGTGCGTAACGCGGTATTGCTCATCGGGGCCAACCGTCAGCTCCCAGGCGCTGGCGCGGGGTTGACCACCGGGGAATTTTCCGATCGCCTTACAATGCAACTGTCCGTCCGATGATTGCAAAACCTCGGTGATGGTGTCGATTACGTCACTGAAGCCTCTCCCCGAGCCCCAGACAAGGACATAGGCCTCAATCGGGCTAAAGGAGAACAGAGCATCCGTTGGGCGGAACAGTTCCACAACTGAGCGGGATACAGGCCCAGCGGGCAAACGTGAACAGCCAGAAGGACCGGTAGCCGTTGGCCGCGATGAAATCTCGACCGATGTAGTACTGTGGCCGCGCGCCCGGCGCCTCCGAATACGCCGTCCAATCCACTTCGGGCGCAGCCAGAATGACCGGCACGGCGGCCAGCATGCGAACCAGCGGCGGATTGACACGATACAGGTCGAATCGCCCGAACTGCCAGTGGCTGATCCCGGCCGGCAAGTGGCCGACCTCGTCGATCGTTGGGCTGTGGCGATACGCCCCCCAGGCGAGCAAGGCCGCGTGCATCACCAGCAGGATTGCGACCGCAATGTCTGTCCGATTGGGAAACCGCATGGCTCAGCTTTCTGGTGCTGCCTTCACTCCGGCTTGAAGACCAGCGACGCCAGCGGCGGCAGGATAAGCTTCAGCGACTGGGCGCGGCTGTGCCACGCGACCGGTTCGGCCGTGACGCCGCCGGAGTTGCCCATGCCGCTGCCGCCGTAGAGCGGCGCGTCGCTGTTCAAGAGTTCGCGCCAGTATCCGCCACGCGGCACGCCCACCCGGTAATCCTGCCGCGGCACCGGCGTGAAGTTGGTGACGAACAACAGCACGTCGTTCGGATCCTTCCCCTTGCGCAACAGGCTGATCGTCGAGTTGTCCGCGTCGTTGCAGTCGACCCATTCGAAGCCGGCAGGGTCGCAGTCGAGCTGGTGCCACGCCGGCTCGCCGCGATACAGCGTGTTCAGGTCGCGAATCCAGCGCTGCAGGCCGCGATGCTCCGGCCATTCGAGCAAGTGCCAGTCGAGACTCTTGTCGTAGTTCCACTCGTCCCACTGCCCGAACTCGCCCCCCATGAACAGCAGCTTCTTGCCCGCCTGAGCGAACATGTAGCCGAACAGCGCCCGCAGGTTGGCGAACTTCTGCCAGAAGTCGCCCGGCATCTTCGACAACAGCGCGGCCTTGCCGTGAACGACCTCGTCGTGCGACAGCGGCAGCGCGAAGTTCTCGGTGAATGCGTACAGCATGCGGAACGTCAGGTCGTTGTGTTGAAACTTGCGATGTACCGGGTCCTTGGACATGTAGCGCAGCGTGTCGTGCATCCAGCCCATGTCCCACTTCAGCCCAAAGCCCAACCCGCCGACGTACGTCGGCCGCGACACCATCGGCCACGCCGTGCTCTCCTCGGCGACCGTCACCGCATCGGGATACTCGGCGTACACTTGTTCGTTGAACCGCCGCAAGAAGTCGAGCGCCTCCAGGTTCTCGCGCCCGCCGAACTGGTTGGGCACCCACTCGCCCTGGTTGCGCGAGTAGTCGAGATAGATCATCGACGCCACTGCGTCGACGCGCAGCCCGTCGATGTGATACTTGTCGAACCAGAAGAGCGCATTGCTGATCAGGAAGTTCGCCGCCTCGCGCCGCCCGTAGTTGAAAATGAACGTGCCCCAATCCTGGTGCAGACCCTTGCGCGGGTCGGCATGTTCATACAGATGCGTGCCGTCGAAGTAGCCGAGGCCGTGCAGGTCGCGCGGAAAGTGGCCGGGCACCCAGTCGAGAATCACGCCGATGCCGTGCTGGTGCAGCGTGTCGACCAGGAACATGAAATCCTGTGGCGTGCCGAAGCGGCTCGTCGGCGCGTAGTATCCCGCCGGCTGATAGCCCCACGAACCATCGAACGGATGCTCGCTCACCGGCAGAAACTCGACGTGCGTGAAGCCCATGTGGTGAACGTACGACGCCAGTTGTGGGGCCAGTTCACGATAGGTCAGCCAGCGCTCGCCCTGAGCCGGCACGCGGCGCCACGATCCGAGGTGGACCTCGTAGATCGACATCGGTGCACCCAACCCGTTGGCCTGCCCGCGCCGACTCATCCATTCGCCGTCGGCCCACTGGTAGCCGCCTAGCTCCCAGACTCGCGACGCCGTGCGCGGCCGCAACTCGGCCATGAACGCATACGGATCGGCCTTCTCCACGACGTAGTCGTTGTACTGCGAGAAGATCTTGTACTTGTAGTTCGCTCCGCACCCGAGGTCGGGCACGAAGCACTCCCAGATGCCCGACGTGCCGCGCGCGGTCATGCGGTTTGACGTGTCGCTCCACCCGTTGAAGTCGCCGATGACCGAAACCTGCCGCGCGTTCGGCGCCCAGACCGCGAAGTTCGTGCCCCGCCGCCCGGCCAACTCCACCAGGTGCGCGCCGAGCTTCTCGTACGTCCGGTAGTGCGACCCCTCGGAAAACAGGTGCAGATCGAAATCGGTCAGATGAAACGGGGTGTCGTTCATGGAGTGTGCGGAAGTTCAGTCGAAGAGCGAGAGTATGCCGCGCAGCGGAATTCGCACCCAATCGGGCCGGTTGTTCAGCTCATATCGCAATTCGTAACACGCCTTGTCGAGCAAGAAGTAATCGAGCAGCGAGGCGAACTGCCGGCCGTCGCTCGGCAACCACGCCGACCCGCCGGCGGCCGAATGGTACGCACTCAGGAACGACGCCGATGTCAGCCGCTGCCAGAGCCGCACGTACGGTTCGAGCCGAGTAGGCTCAGCCGGTCGGCCGGCCGAGTGGGCGAACAGCGCGGCGTAGGCCGCATAACCAAACGATCGCAGCATCCCGGCGACGTCCTTGAGCGGCGACTGTTTCGCACGACGCTCGGCAATCGGCCGTGCCGGCTCGCCCTCGAAGTCGAGAATGACGAAATCGCCGGCGGCCCACAAGACCTGTCCCAGGTGATAGTCGCCATGCACGCGAATCTTGCCGGCGGCGATCGGCTCGCCGGCAACCTCGTCTAACCGGCCCGTGATCGCATCGCGCCGATCGAGCAGCAAGGCCGCGTCGCGACGTGTGGCATCGGGCAGTCGATCGCTGGCGGCGTCGAGCGTGCTCAGGGTCTCCGCGAGTTGTCGGCCGGTCGCCGCCACCGACGCAGCGAGTTCGGCGGCGACGAGCGGCTCCGGACGGAACTCGCTCGTGAGCGTGTCACTTGCCAGCGCCAAGTGCATCTCGGCCGTGCGACGGCCAAGCAGCGCTGCCGTGGCCGGGTAATCGCCAACCAGTCGACCGGCCTCGAGCGCGTATTCATATGTCCACACCGGCGGACCGCTGCCCGCGGCGATCACGCGATCGAAATACTGCCTGACCTGTTCGAGCGCGTGCTCCCAGCCGTTGGCCGCGTCGGGAACCAGTTCCTGCACGATGGCGAGCGTCGCCGGCTCGGCGCCTGGCCGCAGATACTCGATCGCGCCGGCCGTGCGAGGCACGCGGCCGAAGCCCGCTCGCTCGGTCAGGAACCGGCCGATCTCCAGGTCCGGATTCACTCCCGCCTCGATGCGGCGAAACACCTTCATGATGAGCCGGGGCCGGAACAAGATGCTGCTATTGCTCTGCTCGGCCGCGCCCCGCGCGATCGACAGCGGCTCGCTCGTTGGCCCGCGCACTTGCTGAAACGCCGTAGTCCGCGACGCGCAAATCACCCCGCGCGTGGCCTGATGCTCGCGGCCCGCCGCGATCGACTCCAACAGATCATCGCACACAGCGGGGTCAGCCAGCGCGTCGAAAAGCACCCGATCGCCGCCGGCCGTTTCCAAACGCCCGATCACACTCGCAGATGTTGGTTCAAACAACCGGTCGGTACCGGTCGTCGAAGCAACGCCGATCGGAATGAAATATCGCTCGTCGCCGCCGTCGGCGTAGCGCACGGTCGCGAGCACCAGCGCGGCGCGTCGATCGCCGTGGCCGAACGCCGTCCAGTCCTCGATGCGCACCGTGTCGACCCGTCGCGCCTTGCCGCCAAACCAGCGCTGGCGCGTCAGGTAACGAGGCAGCAGCGACCGTTCGATCGCCTCGCGAGCGGGGCAGCCGAAATAGTCATCAAACTCCGCGGGATTCACCGTCATGGGGCGTGGGCAGCTCAAGAGAAACGTTCGTGATCTCGTTCGCTCGTCAGTCGTTGCCGGAGGTGGAAGATGTGAGCGGGCGAGACGGCGGGGTCGAGTTGCACGAAGTTCGTTTCGCCGTGCCATAGGTAACGGGCGTCGTTCAGAAGGTCGTGAACTTGGTACGTGTGATCCAGACCGAACTCGCCCAACGGCACGCGGACCCAGCCCGACTGCGTGTTCCGCGGGTCGAGGTTCACGACCACGAGAATGGTGTTCGATCGGTCCGGCGTCGTCTTCGAGTAGAAGATCATCTGGTCGTTGTCGATCGGATGGAACCGCAGACCCCAGTCGCTGTGCAGCGCTGGGTTGTCGCGGCGAATCTGGTTCACGCGCGCGATCAACGGCCGGATGTTGTCGGGGCGGTTGCGGTCCCAGCAGCGAACCTGGTACTTCTCTGAGTCCAGGTACTCCTCGGTGCGGTTCACGGCCCGAGATTCACAGAGTTCGAACGGCGGTCCGTAGATGCCGTAGCTGGACCCGAGCGTCGCGGCCAGCACCAGCCGCGCCTGGAACGCCGGCCGCCCCCCGTGCTGCAGGTACTCGTGCAAGATGTCGGGCGTGTTGGCGAACAGGTTCGGCCGCATGTACTCGCGGACTTCCGATTGAGCCAGCTCGGTGAAATACTCTTTCAGCTCGTGCTTGGTGTTGCGCCACGTGAAGTAGGTGTACGACTGTGTGAAGCCGGCCTTGGCCAAGTGCTTCATGATCTTTGGTCGTGTAAATGCTTCGGACAGAAAGATCGTGTCCGGATGATCGCGCTGCACCTCAGCGATCAGCCATTCCCAGAAGCGAAACGGTTTCGTATGTGGGTTGTCCACGCGAAACATCTTCACGCCGTGGCCGATCCAGAACAGCACGATGCTCTTGAGTTCCTGCCACAGTGCCTGCCAGCCGTCGCACTCGAAATCGAACGGGTAGATGTCCTGGTATTTTTTGGGTGGGTTCTCGGCGTACTTGATGGTGCCGTCTGGTCGGTGGCGAAACCACTCGGGGTGCTCGCGCACGTACGGGTGGTCGGGCGAACACTGGTAGGCGAGGTCGAGCGCAATTTCGAGGCCCAGCTTGCGCGCGGCGGCGACGAAGTGATCGAAGTCGCTGATCGTGCCGAGAGCTGGATGCACGGCCTTGTGCCCGCCCTCGGCCGCGCCGATGGCCCACGGGCTGCCCGGGTCGTTCGGTCCGGCCGCGAGCGAGTTGTTCGGCCCCTTGCGAAAGCTGCGGCCGATCGGGTGGATCGGCGGCAGATACAGGACGTCGAAGCCCATCGTTGCGATTTCGCCCAGCCGCGCCTCGGCCTCACGCAACGTGGCCCCGCGCGACGAGTCCACGCCTGCCGAGCGCGGGAACATCTCGTACCACGCCCCGAACCGAGCGAGCTCGCGATCGACTCGCACGCGGAGCGTCGGCTCGTACGTCGCGCCCGCCGCGCGATCGGCGTATCGCGCCATGATCGACTGGAGTTCAGGGTCGATCGCCGTGTTCATTCGCGGCGCAGTCTCGTCGGGCTGGCTCAGAACGTCGGCCCGCGCCCGCAGCCATGCCGCGTCGCGCCCCGCCTCGCTGTCGCCGGAGTTCTGGGCGGCGATCCGTCGAACCGTGCGTCTCAGCAGCTCGGCCCCTTCGACCAGTTCCGAGGCCACGTCCTGACCCGCCTCGAACTTCTTCGCCAGGTCGCGACGCCACGTGGCAAACCGGTCGACCCACGCCGCTATCGTGTATTCGTAGTTGCCCACGGCGTCGACCGTGAATCGACCCTCCCACCGGTCGTTCACCAGCGGGGTCATCGCCAGTTCGGTCCACTGGGCGTCGCCCGCGCGGCGAACCATCAACACGGCCGCAAGCACGTCGTGGCCGTCGGCATAAATGTCGGCGCCCACCACGACCTCGTCGCCCGGCGTACGCTTGATCGGAAACCGCCCGGCGTCGATCGCGGGCACAACGCCCTCGATAATCACGCGAGCCGGCGACGCAGCGCTGGCCGTCTGGCTGGCTGTTGCGACGTCAGACGCACGCGACGACGGAGTCCTCTTGGGGCCGTCACCGTCCGCTGGTGATGCCGCCTGTCGGTCTCGCGGCGCTATCGTTCTCTTGTTCTCGGTCAAGTGCATTCACATTCCTCGTTTGAGGGCTAGGAACCGCGAGGATCGAACCAGTACCGAGTACTGAGCACCGAGTCCCCGGCCCCATCCCCTATTCCGGCTCTCCGCCAACTTTGGGGAGACTGTGGTGTGGCCGTCCCGGCCGCCTCCCATCTGGCGGATGAAACGGCAGGCGGGACGCCTGCGCCCCAAACTTGGCGGAGAGTCCCCATTCCCTAGTCCTGTTGCGGCGCGAAGCCGCGTCGCAGGGTGTTTTCTGTCACGGTGCGGGGGACGAGGAACTGCTTCAAGTAGTCCGGCCCGCCCGCCTTGCCCCCCACGCCAGAGAGTTTGAACCCGCCGAACGGCTGACAGTCTACCAGCGCGCCGGTGATTTTGCGGTTGATGTACAAGTTTCCCACCAGGAATTCTCGCCTCGCCCGCTCGATGGTCGCGGGGTTGCGCGAAAACACGCCGCCCGTCAGCGCGTAGGGCGTGTCGCCGGCGATCGCCAGCGCCTCGTCCATGTTGGCCGCCCGGAGTACTGCGAGCACCGGCCCGAACAGCTCAACCTGCCCCAACATCGATTCTGGGTCAACCTCAGAAAACACGTGCGGACCGATGTAATAGCCGACGTCGGCCAGCTTGCCGGGGTCGCCGGCGTACAAACAAACTGCCTCGGTGCGGGCCGCCGCAATCGCGCCGCGCAACCGGTCGAATGCCTCTCGATCGATCACGGGGCCGACCGCATAGGCCGGGTCTTCGGGTGGACCGATCGCCAGGCTGGCGACGGCGTCGCGCAGCCGGGCCTCGAACGTGGCATAAACCTTGGGCAACACGATCACACGCGAACAGGCCGAACACTTCTGGCCCTGATATCCGAACGCGCTGGCGACAACGCCCCGCACGGCCTCGTCCAGATCGGCGTCGTCGTCGATGATGATCGCGTTCTTGCCGCCCATCTCGGCGACCACGTGCTTGACGTGATGCTGGCCCGGCGGCGTCAGGGCCGCGATGCGGTTGATTTCGAGCCCGACCTTCTGCGAGCCGGTGAACGTGATCGCGGCGACGTCGGGATGCTCGACGAGTCGTGCGCCGACCTCCTCGCCGACGCCGGGCACGAAGTTCACGACGCCGGGCGGCAGGTCGAGCGGCCGCAGGATCTCCAGAAACTTCGCCGCGACCACCGATGACTGCTCGGCGGGCTTGATCACGACCGTATTGCCGGCAACGAGCGGCGCGACAGTCATGCCGCAGAGGATCGCGAGCGGAAAGTTCCACGGTGAGATCACGGCCACGACGCCGCGCGGCAGATACAAGTAGCTGTTGTGTTCGCCGGGAATGTTGCGGAGCCGCGGCGCGGCAAGCTGCAGCATGGCGCGGGCGTAGTACTCACAGAAGTCGATCGCCTCGGCCACGTCGGCGTCGGCCTCGCGCCACTGCTTGCCGCACTCGAAGACCATCCACGCCGCCATCTCGAAGCGACGTGTGCGCAGTCGTGCGGCCGTCTCGAACAGCACGTCGACGCGCCGCCACACCGACGTCGCGCTCCACGCGGGAAAGGCCGCCTTGGCCGCCGCGACCGCCCGGTCGGCGTCGGTACGTGTCGCCCGCGCGACGTAGCCGATGATCGTGCGGTGATCGGCGGGGTTCCTCGATTCCATGCGACTGCTCGCGGCGTCCGTCGACGTGGCGACCGTCTCACCGCCGATCCAGAGCGGGTAGTCGCGGCCGAACTGGTCCTTCACGGCGGTGAGCGCGTCGGCCATGCGCTCGCGATTGACCGAGCGAGCGAAGTCGATGAGCGGTTCGTTGCTGAACGGAGCGATGCCGTCGGGCGTGCGTTCGTTCTTGTCCATGTGTACCTCGTGGTACTCTCGGCCCACCACGTCGGGCGGCCGGAGTAATTGTTGCATCGCGGCGTGCTCGGTGAAGGTCTGACGCAGGAACGATGTGTTCGACGTGTTTTCGAGCAGCCGCCGCACCAGGTAGGCCATGCCGGGCAGCAGCTTGCCGAACGGCGTGTAGATGCGCAGCCGCTCGCCCCGCGCGACCAGCGCCGTCTTGAGCGGGTCGCCCATGCCGAACAGCATCTGCAGCTCGTACGCGCGCGGCGGCAGTTCAAGATACTCGGCCACGGCCATCGCGTGAGCGAGGCTGCGTACGTTGTGGCTGGCGATCGCCGGGCGCAGCCAGCGGTGGTTCTCCATCAGGAACGCACTGCAGCGCTCGAAGCAGGCGTCGGACTGCCACTTCTGAGTGAACACGGGAACCGGCCAGTGCAACTGGCTCGCCGTGAGCGTTTCGTAGTCCCAATAGGCCCCCTTGACCAGTCGCACCCAGACCGGCGTGCCGCGACGCCGCACCCAGTGCAGCAGTTCGTCGAGGTCGCGTTCGGTGTCGCGCAGGTACGCCTGGATCGCCACGCCGACGTCGGGCCAATCGCGAAACTCCGGTTCGGTCAGCAGGTCGCGGAAGATCGCGAGCGTCAGGTCCTTGAAGGCGTACTGCTCCATGTCGATGTTGATGAGCGCCCCGTGTCGCCGCGCGGCGCGGAAGACCTCGCGCAGGCGCGCGGCGGCGACGCGCGAACTGCCGGCCGGGTCGATCGGGTCGAACTGGCTGTTCAGCGCCGAGACTTTGATCGACAGGTTGATGCGCGGCAGAGTGCCGAACGGGTCGCGGTCGAGCGTGGGTGCCTCGCGCCATCGCGCCGCTTCGGGGCCGAGGTCGGCCAGGAGGTCGAGGTACTCGCGCTGGTAGGCGTCGGCCTCGCGCTCGGTGATCGTGGCCTCGCCCAACAGGTCCATGCTGAAGGTCATGCCCTTGGCCCGCAGCCGTTCGACGGCGTCGATCACCTCAGCCGGGTTCGTGCCCGCGATGAACCGGCGGCCGAGTCGCGTGGCATTGAGCCGAATCGCACGGGCCACGATCCGCCCGCCGATCGTGCCGGGGTCGGCCAGGTTCGCCCCCAGGCGGACCAGCCTCGGAAACTGGCCCTGCGACTCGGCGAAGTAGGCTTGGAAGTGCTCGGCCAGTTCCTCGATCGTGTCGAGCATCGGCAGCACGTCGATGAAGCGGAACAGTTGAACCTTGGTCGATTCGTCGGCCATCGACCAGTTCATGATCCAGTCGTCCCACCACTGCCGCTCGAAGACGCTGGGCCCGCTGGTGTCGATCTTGTCGAAGAGTTCGCGACCGATCTGGAACGCGCGCCGTTCGACGGCGTCGTGAAGTGTCTGGTCGAGTCTAGTCATCGCGAGCATCCTGCCGCGCCGGAGCGATTTGTCCGAGCGAGATGCTACCGTTTCCCGCCGCGCGCGACAACTGAGGGGGCGGGCCGTAGCGGCCGTGAATTGGGTAGCGACTCTCGCTCAGGGGCGAGCGGACATGCATAATCATCGACATGATGGTTCAACTGATGCGGTGGGTGCACGAGAATCCGCGACCGGTCGCGCTCGCGCTGGTCGCGGCCATATTGATCGTCGCGGCGGGCGTGGTTGCCGTGGGGGCCCGACGGCCTCGAAACGTCACCACTGACGCCGCGGCTCCCGTGACCGACCGTGCTCCGCCGAAGGTCTACATTTGTTATCGCGCGATCGGTGAGTCGGTCGCCGTGGGCGGGACCGCTTCGCCAGCGACCGCGGCCGCGCTCGAGGTCGACGGCCGGCTCGACGAACCGGCGTGGCAGGCTGCTCCGTGGACGGACGATTTCGTCGATATCGAGGGCGACCTGAAACCGCCGCCCCGGTTTCGCACGCGAGCCAAGATGATCTGGGACGACCAGTTCTTTTACATTGCCGCCGAACTCGACGAACCACACGTCTGGGGCACGCTGACCAAGCGCGAGTCGGTGATCTTTCACGACAACGACTTCGAGTTCTTCATCGACCCCGATGGCGACACGCGCAACTACGGCGAGTTCGAGATCAACGCACTGAACACCGGTTGGGACCTGCGGCTGACGAAACCGTACCGACACGGCGGCCAGGCCGACGACGGGTGGGACATCGCCGGCCTCAAGACGGCCGTTCATATCAACGGCACGCTGAACGATCCGCGCGACGCCGATGTGGGTTGGACGATCGAGCTGGCTGTACCGTGGGGCGCGATTCGATCGTTGAACGACAAGTCAGCGCCGGTCCGCCGGGCCCGCCGCAATGGGCCGGTCTTCGAGAGTTATGAGATCATCGGACCGAGCGGAGGCGTCGGCGAGGGCGAGGCGGCCGGCGCAGCCAATCCCGGCCCTGCGGACGAGAGACCATCCGTCGCGACTCCGCCGCGCCACGGCGACCGGTGGCGAGTGAACTTCTCGCGCGTCGAGTGGCGGCACCTCATCGAGAGTGGAAGCTACCGCAAGGTCCCTGACAGTCGCGAAGACAACTGGGTCTGGTCGCCGCAATGGGTCATCGACATGCACCGCCCCGAGACTTGGGGCTACGTACAGTTCTCGTCAGCGCCGGCCGCACAGCGATGAGGCTCGATCGGCAATCGTCCATGGAGCATCGCCCGGCTTGGTGGGTCGTTCTGGCACACGCGAACGTGCTGCGGCGACGGCATGAACGGCAAATCGAAGAATCGGAAGGGCGGCTGCGCAAACTGTCGACTCAATTACTCTCGGCCCAAGAGCAGGAGCGAAGGAGCTTCTTCCGAGACCTCCACGACGATCTGGGGCAGCTCAGCACTCTGGTCACGCTGGAGTTGGAGCAGGCGCTCGCGGCGGAGGAGGACGCGAAACGCCGAACGCTGATTGAGCGAGCACTGGCCGGCGAGCGGCAATTGCTCGAACGGGTCCATGCCCTAAGTGCCCGGCTGCGTCCGACGCTACTCGACGATCTGGGGCTCAGGGAAGCCGTCCGCAGTTTGCTTTCTGATTTCGAAGCTCGGACCGGCATCGTGTCGCACGCGACTTTACGGTTCGATCGGTTGGACGTCCCGGCGGCCGTCGGCGACAACCTGTTCCGAATCCTTCAAGAGGCGTTGATCAATGTCGCGAAGCACTCCGCGTGATTCTTGCGGACGGGATTCTTGCGGACGACCACGCGATCCTCGCGGACAGTGGCGGGATCACGGTGGAAGGGCAAGCCTGCGACGGGCACGAGGCGGTGCGATCGGTCCGCGCGGTGCGCAACGGCAGATCACCAACCGCATGGGCGACTTCAACGCGATCCTCGACTTTCCGCCCGCCCCGAAACTCACGCCGCTGATGACGCTCGACGCCAGCAAGGCGACCGCCACCGAACTCCGCGGCGAGCGACTGTTCCACGGCAAGGCGCTGTGCGTGAAATGTCACTCCGGCCCCGCCTTCACAGACGACTACATGCACGATCTGCAGGTCGAGCGGTTCTTCGTTTGCCGGCCGGAAGGACCGATCAAGACGTTCCCGCTCCGTGGCATCAAGGACTCGCCTCCGTACCCGCACGACGGCCGGTGCCCCACGCTGCACGACGTCGTCGAGTTCTTCAACCTCGTGCTGGAACTGAAACTGACCAAACAGGAGAAGGAAGATATCGTCGCATACCTCATGTGCCTGTAGCCTGAATCCCATGCCACCGTACATGCGGTACGGCGGCGCGCAGAATGTGCAAGTTGTTCGATGGACAGTTTCGGGCCTGTCCGCCACGTGCGACATCGCGACGACTCGGGATCGGGATTTGCGCATTGATAGATTGGTAGAACAAAGGTCTTGCTCTGCCGCCGACCCGCGACTAATATCCGCGCCCAAGCATGTGCTCCTGGAATGCCATGAGTTTGCAAAGCCATCATCAACCTGAGCGGACCCGACCTGTGGTCGCTCATCCTGGCTTTAGCTGAGTCCGGCGGACCATTGCCCGCTGGGCTGCGAGCTAAGCTTCACTCCTTTCCTCAGTCGGAGTTCCCAACGCTGCTTGCCCGTGCGGGTGCGGTACGGTCGGTACCGGTCGCTTCCCCGGAAGCCGCTTCGTTGCGCTTCCGGTGCGGCTGATCGTGTGCGTCCCGATTATCAATCACCGCTTTGGGGCAAGGCATGCAAAGCTTCAAACTCGTTTCCATGATGGCCGCCAACGCCGATCCGTTCTATCGCGCGCTGGCCGGCTGGCTAAACCGCCGGCTCGGTGTCGAAATCACGGTCGAAGATCGCGTGCCGTGGCGCGAACGCGAGCGCATGCTCGATCGCGGCGACGCACATGTCGGGTTTTTGTGTGGCCTGACGTATGTGCGAAAGATCGACGGGGCCGGACCAGAGTTGGAATTGCTCGCCGCGCCGGTGATGGAAGGCCGGCGGTATGCCGGCCGCGCAGTGTACTTCTCCGACATCGTAGTTCATCGCGACAGCGTGTTTCGATCATTCGACGACCTGCGCGGCGCGTCGTGGTTGTACAACGAGCCAGGCTCTCATTCGGGCTACACGCTTCCGCTTTGCCATCTCGCCCGACGTGGCGAATACGACGGCTACTTTCGCCGGGCCGTGCAATCCGGTTCGCACCAAGAGTCATTACGACTCGTGGCGCACGGCCACGTGGACGCAGCGGCGATCGACAGCATTGTGTTGAAACGTGAGCGGTTGCTCGGCTCGTCGGCGGCCATGTCGGTCCGGGTGATCGAAACGCTCGGGCCCAGCCCGGCTCCGCCGGCCGTCGTGCATCCAAGTGTTCCCGCCGCGGTTCGGGCGCGGCTCGCGCGGTTACTCACGACGATGCAGGATGATGCGCTGGGGCGTGAGGTTCTTCGCTCGGCCGGGACGTCTCGATTCGTTCCGGTTTCGGACAGCGACTACGACTCGATTCGCCACGCGGCCGCCGTCGCCGCGCGTGCGCGGTGGTGTAGCCGAATCCGCCGGGAGTCGGGCGGGGGTCGCGTGGCTGCGTCCCGAACTCTGGCGAGTTCGGCTACGACCGGTTGAACAATTCGAGGAATAGAACGGAGCACCGTCATGACAGAAACGGCCAACAGGGTCGTTGAAAAGGCTCGCGGGGCATGCGATGCAGTGATCGCGGCGGAAGCCGCGGTGGTTGATCGTGAGCGACGATTTCCACGGCACTCGATCGAGGCGCTGGCCGGCGCCGGCCTCGCAGGACTGACCGTGCCGATGCAGTTTGGCGGGCTGGGCGGCGGCGCGGCGGAGTTTGTGCGGGTCGTCAAGGAAATCGCGCGGGCGTGCGGATCGACCGCGATGGTTTACGTCATGCACGTCTGCGGCACGATGCCGATCGTCGCGGTCGCGTCGGACGCACAGAAATCGGAGTTGCTGCCGCCGCTGGCGTCGGGCGAGTGGCTGGCGACGCTGGCGTTCAGCGAGCCGGGATCGGGCGCACACTTTTACGCGCCCGTGAGTCGTGCCGCGGCCCGCAGTGACGGGTTCGTGCTGCAATGCGATAAGTCGTTCGTCACCAGTGCGGGCGAAGCGGACCTGTACCTCGTTTCGACGCAGAGTCCGAGCGCCGCGTCGCCGCTCGAGAGCGATTTGTTCATGGTGCGGCGTAGCGACGCGGGCATCACGGTGAAGGGTCGCTGGGAAGGGATTGGGCTGAACGGCAACGCGTCGGCTCCGATGCGGTTCGACGGCGTCGTGCTGCAAGAGTCGGCGCGGCTGGGGCCGGAAAAGAGTGGGCTGACAACCATGTTGCAGGCCGGCGTCCCGTGGTTTCATCTCGGCGTCTCGGCCGCGAATATCGGACTCGCGCGGGCCGCACTCGACGCGTCAATCACGCATTCAAAGGCTCGCAAGTACGAGCACAACGGCCAGCGGCTGGCGGACATTCCGGGCATCCAGGCGCTGCTGGCCGAGATGAGTCAGCCGGTGGCCGCCGCGCGAGCGTACCGGTCGAACGATTCTTCCGCGACGCCCAGGCCGGCGCGATCATGGCCCCGACGAACGACGTGCTCAAGGAATTCATCGCCAAGGTACTGCTCGGCATTCCGTGGCGTGCGGCGACTCGGCGGCGGTCAGCGCGCCGATGCCCAACGCGGCAATCTTTGGGGCATCGTTCCAGCCGCGTGCGAAACCGACGAACCCGCCACTTGCCCAATGAACGACGCCCGTCACTGAAGTGGTTGTGACGGCGGCGACCGAACCGGCATCCTGGCAGTTCTCCATCGAATCGGAAACCAGGGCCACGTTGGGCATCGCCGGGGTCGCGAGCGCGGCGGCGCCTGTGTCAACCTCCGCGGGGGCTCGCTCGACGACACATACGCAACGACCGGCCCAACGCCGAATCGCGAACCCGACCGGCCACGACGCCGCAAGGACACAGGCCATCGAGAGCATCGGGCCAAGTGCGAGCGGCAGGGCAAAGCGCCGACCCAGCTCCATCCATTGCAACTGTCCGCCGCCAAACGAAACCACGCCGGCGCCAACGATCGCGCCGATGATCGCGTGCGTAGTAGACTCACCAAGGCCACATCAAGGGAACCAGCACAACCGCCGCGACCCAAAGCACCAGGTTCAGCGGCACGCCGATCCGCATGAAATCAGAGAATCGGTAACCGCCCGGACCGTAGACCATCATGTGGGTCTGGTAGCCGATGGGCGAGGCGAATGCAAACGACGCGGCGAGTGCGACGGCCATAAGGAACGGCCGAGGGGTGACGTCGAGCAGCTTGGCGGCTTCCAGGCAGAACGGAAACGCGAGCGCCGCCGCACCGTTGTTGGTGATGATTTCGTTCAACACCATCGTGACAAAGTAGATGGCGGCGAGCGTCGCCCCGGGGCCGAGCGGTTGGGTCGCGTCGACGAGGAATCTCGCGAGCGTTGCCGCCACGCCGGACTTTTCCAGGGCGGCCCCCAGTCCGAACGACGCGGCGATCGTGACTAGGACGGACCACTCGATCGACCGCCGTGCGTCGGCGGTTGAAATGCAACGCGCGGCGACCATCAGCCCCGCGGCGGCAAATGTGGCGAGCGTCGGGTTCACGTAGTTGAACGCCATCACCACGATCAGTGCGGCGAACAAGGCGACGGCGATCCGGGCGCGGTCGTGCCGCAACGGCCGCGAGTCCTCGACGTCGCTCACCAGGTAGAAATCGGCGTTGTTGCGATGTGCCCGCAGAAAGTGCGGACCGGTCTGCAACAGCAGCGTGTCGCCGGGCCGCAGTACAACGTCGCCGAGCTTGTTGGTCAGTCGCGCACCGTTGCGATGCACGGCGACCACCGCCGCGTTGTAGTGCGTGCGGAACTCGGCGCTGCGAATGTCCTTGCCCACCAGCGGCGAACTGGTGCTGATCACCGCCTCGCAGAGCATGCGGCCACGTGTGGTTCGAGCCGATACTTCGTACGTCTCGTCGGCGGCTGGCACCAAGCCCGGTATCTTTTTCAGGTCCACGATCGTGCTGACGACGCCGGTGAAGACGAGTCTATCGCCGGCCTCGATGACCTCCGTCGGCCCGACCGGCCCGATGATCTTGCCGGCGCGATCGATCTCGATGAGGAACAACCCGGGCAACTGGCGCAGGCCCGCGCCCTCGATGGTTTGGCCGATCAATCGGCAATCCGGCTGCACCAGCATTTCGATCAGGTACTCGCGCCGCGACTCGCCCAACTGCTCCATCAGTTCCTTGCGTTGCGGCAACAACCAGCGGCCGACAGTGAGCATGTAGATCACGCCGATCGCGGCGCACGGCAGCCCCGCGCGGCCGATCTCGAAGAAGCTCATGCCGGGCAGGTTGGCCTTGAGCATCAGGCCGTGCATCACGAGGTTCGTGCTGGTGCCGATCAGCGTGCAGCAGCCGCCGAAGATGGTTAGGAACGACAATGGAATCAGCAGACGCGACGGCGATACGCCGCGGCGACGACACCAGTCGATCACGACTGGCATGAGCATGGCCACGATCGGAGTGTTGTTCAGGAACGCCGAACTCGCCACGCAGACGCCCGCAAGACAGACGAGGGCGGCCTGTTCCGTCTTCACTCGGCCAAGAAACTGGACGCCAACGTAGTCCATCACGCCCGTTTCGCGCAGTGCGGCCGCCACGACAAACAGTGCTCCGACCATCAGCACGGCCGCGTTCGCAAACCCGCCAAACGCCTGTTCCGGAGTGATCACGCCGGCGATGGCGAGCACCACCACGGCCGCAACAAAGATGGCGTCGGGCGGCCCAGGCTCACGCGCCAGGGCGTACAAGGTCACCAGCGTCACACCAACCGTCAGCCAAGCCTCCCAACCCATCGCTACCGCTCTCCAAACACGAGCGCTAGGGCTTGACCCTTCCCGCGTGGACCGCGGCGGCCAAGAACCCGTCACACAGACTTGCCATCAGGCACGATGGCATGCATTACCTCGCTCCGAGGTGCTTGTCGAACCAATCGAGGTTCGTCTGCATCACCTTCAGGATCATCTTCGGCTCGGTCGGCCCGTGCGGCTGACGTGGCAGGACGAGCATCTCCACCGGCACGCCCTGTTGCTTTAGCGCGTTGAAGTACTCGTAGCCTTGTGAGATCGGCACGCGCACGTCGGCGTCGCCGTGCTGAATCAGCGCGGGCGTGGTGACCCCCTTGGCGGCGAGCATTGGCGAACGGGCCCGCATCAGTTCGACGTTGTCCCACGGCTGTGAACCGAAGTAGTCGGGCAGGAAGTTTGGGATGTCGGCCGTGCCGTTGAAGCTGATCAGGTTCGTGACCGGCGCACCGATCGACGCCGCCTTGAATCGCCGAGTCTGCGTGATCACCCACGATGTCATGTAGCCGCCGTAACTCCAGCCGCACACGCCAAGGCGGTCGGGATCGGCAACGCCCCGTTGGATCACATGATCGACGCCGGCCATCAAATCTTGGTAATCGCCGCCGCCCCAATCCTTGTGATTCGCGTATCGGAACTCGGCGCCGTACCCCGACGAGCCGCGTGGGTTCGGCTGCAGCACGGCGTAGCCGCGAGCGGTCAGGGCCGCGATCGGGTACAGACCCGCGGCGGCGATGTACCTTTGACTGAAGACGCCCGCCGGGCCGCCGTGAATGTTCAAGATCAGCGGCACGCGCCGGCCCGGTTCGTAGCCGACCGGGTACGACAACAGCCCCTCGATCTCGAATCCACCGCTCCCCTTCCAGCGAACGACTTCGACCTTGCCCAGCGGGAGCTTCGGCAACTCGGCGTTCGAGCGGCTCACCTGAACCGGATCGAATTTCTCCACGCCGCTCGTGAACGCCTCGATTGCGCGGTCCGACGTCTCCATCGCGAAGCCGAGTGCCGTGCCGGCCGAGTTCAGGTCGAGGCCGGTGAGCACATGGTTGCCCGCGGCGAAGTCCGAAATCTCACCCGACCGAACGTCGATCGAGTAGATTCGGTCGGTCGTGCCGCGCGCTTCGGAGAAGAAAAGGCGCGAGCCGCCGGCCGCCCAACCGATTGGCGACGGCTGGCTGTCGAACGTCTCCGGCAGCACGCGAGGATCGGCATCGCCCGACGCGGAAACGATCTGAATGCGGCGGCTGCCCGCCCAGCGCGGCGGGTTGTCGCTCACCGTCATCGCGACCCACTTGCCGTCGGGCGAGAAGATCGGTCGCATCTCCGCGGCCGACGACGCGGCCAACGGCTTCGCTTCACCGCTCGCCACATCGACGATCGAGACATCGCCGCTGGGCCAGTCGTTCGCCTTCGGAGTCTTCTGATGCGCGAAGGCGATCGACTTGGAATCGGGCGCCCAGTCGAATCCGCCGTCGGCCGTGCGGCCGTACACGCCGACGTTGTAGTCGGCACGGGTCAGCAGGCGCGGTTCGCGCTTGCCGCCGGCCGGTCGCGCCACGTCGACCAGGTAGAGCCGGCTGAACTTCCAGTCGCGCTCGAACCATTTGGCGTCGTCCTTCGCCTTGGCCGCCTTCTCTTCCGCGTCGCTCGCAGCGTCGGGCATAGTGAACGCGATCTGCTTGCCGTCGGGCGACCAGCGAAACGCCGTGACGCCGCTCTTGACGTCGGTCAGTTGTTCCGCTTCGCCGCCGGCCAACGGCAGCACGAACAGGTTCTTCTTTCCAGACCGTTCGGACAGGAAGCCGATCGCCGTTCCGTCCGGCGACCACTGCGGGTCGGTGGACGACTTGTCGCTGAACGTCATCTGTCGCGCGTCGCTGCCGTCCGCGCCCGCGACGTGGATTTGAGTGACGTATTCACTCTGCTCGTCGGTCATGACGGCCGTGGCGACCTGATAGGCGACTCGCTTGCCGTCGGGCGAGACGCGTGCTCCGCCGACGCGGCGGACCGTCATCATCAGTTCCGGCGTCCACGCCGTCGGAACGGGCCTGGCCGCCGGTCCGTCGCCGTTTGTTTTTGGTTTTGCGCTTGCCGAGTTCGCGGCGGCGACGGCGGTCGGCAACCGGCGCTTCGCGGTGAAGGCGCCGTTCGGCTGGAACAGCAGCAGTTCGCTCACCGCGCCCGCCTGGTCCCTCTGAAACTTGATGCTGAAGCCGGTGAGGCCCTTGAGGTCGAACGTCAGGTCGCGAGTTGGAACCAGTTCATAGGTCGGCTGCCCCGGCACGGTGAAGGTCAAGGTGCGGTCGTCTTTCAACGCGATGCGGACCGCTTGCGGGCCGATTTGGTAGTCGCCGGCCAGCGGCTCGAGCGTCTTGCGGTCGCGCATCGATTCGTCCGGCTGCCGCGTGAACACGATGTCGGCCACGCTCGGCTCGAACGGAATGGACAGGCGATCGATGTCGCCCCGCTTGTTGTAGAAGAATGCGATCTTTCGCTGATCGAATCGGCCGGTCGGGTCTTCGGCCGACTCAAAGATGTCGTAGTGATAGTGATCGAGCGAGCTGGTGAGTCCGCCGGCCGTCTTGATCGTGAGTAGCGACCCGTCGAGTTCGATGGTGATCGCGCCGTAGGCCGGATGTTCGTATTTCCCGGCGTAGTCGGCGAGCGGGTGCGACGGCGCCGTGCCGGTCTTGCGGTCGGTCGCGCTCGACTTCTTGGCCGCGTCGGCGGCGACTTTGGCCTGCAACTGTTGCAGCCGGATGCGGCCGGCCCAATCCACCGGCTCAAGGCCGAGCAACAGGTCGTACACGCGCCGCGTGACGACCGTCGGGACCGGGTTCGATCCGGACAGATTGGTGAGCACGATCACGCCCGCCCGCTTGCGCGGCAGGAACGACATGAGCGCGACGAACCCGTCGATGCCGCCGCCATGCTCGACGTACTTGGTCCCGCGGTAGCTGGAGATCATGAGGCCCATGCCGTAGCTCATGTCGCCGAGTTCCTCGCCGGTCGCGGCCTGGGGATTGGGCGGCATGACCATCTGCGGCGTCTGCATCGCGTCGGCCTGCGCGGTCGAGAGAAGCTGCCGGTCGGCGTGCCGGCCCTTCGCCAGATGAAGCTGCACGTACTTGATCATCGCGGCGACGTTCGAGTTGATCGACCCGGCCGGCCCGACCGCGTCGATGTTGTGGAACGGGACCCGCTTCACGTCGTCTTTGATTTTCGAGTAGGGCAAGGCAAAGTCGTCGGTTTTCTGCGAATCGGTCACCGAGAAGTTTGTGCCGTCCATGCCGAGCGGTTCGATGATGCGCCGCCGCGTGAATTCCTCCCACGGCTGGCTCGATAGCTGCTCGGCCACGATGCCGGCAGTCATGTACATCAGGTTCTGATACTGCCAGGTGCTGCGGAATTCCTTGTTCGGCTCCAGGTGACGCAGGCGGCCGAACAGGTCCTTGCGTGAGAGATTCGAGTTGCCGTACCAGACGAAGTCGTGACGCGGCAGGCCCGATCGGTGCGTGACCAGATCGCGCGTGGTCATCTGCTCGGTGGCGATCTTGTCGTGAAGCTGGAAGTCGTGTACGTAGCCGCGCACCGGTTTGTCCCAGTCGAGCTTGCCTTCGTCGGCCAGCGTGGCCAGTCCGGCGACGGTGAACGATTTCGAGATCGAGCCGATGGCGAAGATGGTTTGCGGCGTGACGGGCAACTGCCGCTCAGCGTCCCGAAAGCCGTATCCCTTCGAGTGAATCACCTTGCCGTCGTGAACCACGGCGATCGCTAGTCCCGGAACTTTCCACTCCTTCATCGCCGCTTCGATGAACGCATCGAGGCCGGCAAGCTTGTGTGTCGCGGCGGCCGCGGCCGGCTCTTGACCGGCCTTGTCTTGCACCGTTTGCTGTGCGGCCGACGCAGAATGGGTGACGCCGCCGGCAACGACCACCCACGCGATGCCGATTCCAAGACGCATGTTGGCTTCCTCCGTTGGTATGGTCCAACCACTATGCAACGGCGGCCGTCCAGCGTCAATCAGCAAGGCGCGGCTGATTGGCGCCTCTGTGTTCCTTTGCACCTTGGCGCCTTTGCGTGCCCCCCCGTGTGGCCGACGCTGGCAGCGTCCGCCACGTTGGGTTGCGGGCGAAGCCCGCGCTACAGATCGATCTCATTCATGTCGAGAGGATGCGAGTATCTGACTGACGCCCTGTTCGAGTGCCTGCTGGTACAGCCAGAGGTCGCCGCCGTAGGCGAGGCAGCGGAAGCCCTGGGCGAGTCGCGTCTTGGCTTCGTCGACGCTCAGCGCCAGGATGCCGGCCGTCTTGCCGTGGCGTCGGCACACGGCTACCACTCGGTCGACGGCTCGCGAGAAGGTGTCGTGGCTGAACTGGCCGGGGATGCCGAGGAAATTGCTCAGGTCGAACTGGCCGATCCAGAGCACGTCGATGCCGTCCACTGCCGCGATCTCGTCTACGCGCTCGAGTCCCGCGGCGGTTTCGATCTGGGCGATCAGTAGCACGTGTTCGTTGCACGATCGCATCTTGGCGATGAGGTCGCCGAAGGCGTAGTCGTCGTGTGCGAGGCCAAAGCCAGCGCCGCGCCGACCGACCGGCGGGTACTTGCACGACTCGGCGATCACGCGGGCCTGGTCGGCCGATTCGACCATCGGCACCATCACGCCCATCGCCCCGACGTCGAGCACGCGGGCGAGGAAGTGATACTGAGTGGCCGGCACGCGGACCATCGGCACGGTGTCGGCCGATCGCGTCGTGGCCATGAGCATGCGGATCGTCTCGATCGTCCAGCCGGTGTGTTCCATGTCAAAGATGACGAACTCGGCCCCGGCGTTCGCGGCCAGTCGGCCGATGCCGGTCGAGGCGAACTCAAAGGCCATCGTGCCAACGCTGACTCCGCCGGCCTGGAGCTTTTGTTTGACTGAGTTGGGTCTCATGGAAGATCACTCCGTAGTGTAACCCCTCACCCAACCCTCAACCCGCGAGCGTTGGTATCCACACAACTTAGTCCCGAAGGGACGTGAGTCGATAGCCAGAGGCGTTAGCCCCTGGGAATGAGGCAGGGACAATGTACCAGCCCCGCGGGGGCGGCACGAGATGTTGCGCCCCTTTCGGGGCTTGCCGAACAATCCCGGACCTGTAACCAGGGTCGCGCCCCTGGCTATCGACTCGCGCCGCTTCGCGGCTGGCCGTGTCACTGATTTGTGTAGATACCAATGCCCCGCGAGCGGGGAGAGGGAGAAGTGTGGCCAATGCTGCACAGGTTGATTGGGATCACTTCTCGATCACGAGTTCGTCGCGCACTTTGCCGTCGATGTCTACCGCGCGGTAGACCAGGCGGTCGCCGCTGATCTGGATGTCGAGCACCTGGTAGGTCGCCGTGTTGGTGAAGCCGATCTCGGTGTAGTCGCGTTTGTCCTGCTCGTACATCTTGGTGCCCGAGACGGAAACGACGTAGACCGTGCCCCGTTTCGGGCTTTCGACGCGCTGGTTGCCGTGCATCGGGTAGGTTCGCAGGTAGGCGTGGTCGTGGCCCTGCAGCGCCATATCGACGTGGTAGCGATCGAAGATGGGAATCCACACGTCTCGGATCGACTTGTTGTCGCGGTTCGGGGCCGACGAGTAGGCCGGGTGGTGGTACATCACGAACTTCCACGTGGCCTTGGTCGCGGCGAGCTGTTCCTCGAGCCATGCCGACTGCGACGCGGGCGGCAGGTTGGAATCGAGCACGACGAAGTATGCGTTGCTGTACTCGAAGCTGTAGGCCCGCTCGGGCGCGAGTTCGCTCGGTCCGTTGCGCGGCAGGGCGAATTGGCTGAGGTACAGTTTCGGATCGCCGCCCTGGCATTCATGGTTGCCGAGCGCGGGCACGAGCGGACGCCGGTCGTAGATGCCGGCCGCGTTGGCAAACAGGCTGTCCCAATCGTCTCGTTCGGCGCCGCGGTTCACGAGGTCGCCGGCCATCATATAAAAGGCGGCGTCGGGCCTCGTGCGGTAGGCGTTGTGTACGAGCGTGCCCCAACGGTCGAGTCCGTTCTGAGCGTCGCCCATGTAAATGAATGAGAACGGCTTGATTCCCTCCGGCGCGGTGGTGAACTCGGCCAGCTCGGTCCAGCCGTCGTCGCTGCCGTCGCCGACCGAATAGACGTAGCTCGTGTCCGGCTCGAGGCCGCGCAGGACGGCGGTGTGCCGGTGCACGATCGGATCGTTGACGACGTCGGGCGTCGCCAGCGACTCGGTGAGGGCCTTGACCTCGAGCGGTTTCTTTGGGTTGAAACTGCGATAGTCGCGTTTTCGTTGGTAGGCAACCGCGCCGGTTGCCACGTCCGTACTGGTACGCCATTGGATCGTCTGCGTGGTGCGCGGGTTTTCGCTCCAGGTGAGCACGATGTGATCGGGCTGGTTCGACGCCGGATACGACGTGGCGCGAAAGACGCCGACGAGTTGAGCGTCGTTGCGTCGCGACTGCTGAGCGCGGAGTAACGTGCGGCCCTGCAGCCCAGGCGGAACCGCCTCGATGGCCTCCTTGCGATCGACGTATGGCAGAGCGCCGACCTCGACGACGCCCAGCGTGTGTTGGCCCGGATAGATGTCGGCGACTGCGACCTTGTCCGACGCGCGCTGTGGCTCGATCGCGACGAAATAATGCTCGCCGCCGCCGCGCAACGAGTTCACGCCCAGCCCAACCTCGCCGGCCGGGAACGGCTTGCGCCAGATCTCGAGCGTCTGGCCGCCGGCCCGCACCTGCCACTCGGTCCGATCGAACCCGCGATCCTTCAGCCAGAACGGAGGGGTCGTGTCCTTGGTGCGTACCACCGACACCACGACCGGCACATTAACACGGAATGAGATGTGTTCGGCACCCAGAACACGCCGCTCCTCTTTGGTCAGAAACCTCTCTGCTTGCTCGCCCGTAAGCGATATCAGCGCGCGTGCCGTCAGGTCGCGCTTCATGCGCTGCTTGATCGCGGCGACTGTGTCGTGAACCGACGGGTGCAGGCCGACGTGGGCGCGTACGGTCGACAGCGTTATCGCCGACAACACGACAATCGAGACCAGTCTCTTCATGAAGCAACTCCGGGGTGCTCAGTTCGTGAGCGGCCGGCGGTGAGTAGGCTGGGCGCGACACCCAGCTCACTTGTCGTCGACACGTCAGTCGCGATCGAATTCGCTCGGCGGTCGGTAGGCGCGCCGCCTCTTTGGGCGTGTCGGCGCGCGGTGTGGAGGCGGCACGGACCCGTGTTCGGACTCCGGGTCCCGGTCGGGCGGCCGACTCGGTGGCGGCGACGAGGTCTGGTTCGGTCGCTCGTCGTCGGGCCACATTTCCTCCGCGTCGAAATCGCTGGATTCGGGCAACATGGGACTCAACCCTGGCTGCTAATCTCGGTCGAGGGCGACCATCTTCAGCAGGTTCTCGACCGGCGCGTAGTCGTCGGTCAGCACGGTCGACCCGCTGCGTTCGATCGAGGTCCGCACGTGCTCTTCGGTGAGCAGCGATCCTTTCTCAAGCCGGGATTCGCCGGGCCGCGAACCGAGGTCGCTGTAGTCGATCGGCTGATTCGACATCGCGATCACAAACGTGTCGCGACGGTCGGACGGTTCGCCCCCCTCCTCAGTGCAGAATACGGCGACGCCCGGAAACGTCTTGCGCGCCGTTTGTACGTACGCGCCGAGGAACAGCGAATACTCGTAGTTGTCGATGATGTTGATCATGTACACACCGTTCGGCGCGAGCAGCTTCTTCACTTTCTCGTTGAACTCGTGGGTCGTCAAGTGCCACGGCACGCTGAAGTCGTTGAATGCGTCGCCGAAGATGAAGTCGAACTCGTGTTTCACGCCGCGGGCGTTTTCGGCCAGCAGTTGGTCGAACGTGTTGCGTGCGTCGCCCCAGCGCGTGACGATCGGCGTATCGTCGGGCAGATACAGCGCCTCGTGAGCGGCCCGCGTGACGGCCGGGTCGATCTCGGCCACGAGCATCGAGCTGCCGGGATAACAGGCCTCGATGTACCGCGGGTAGGTGTACGATCCGCCGCCGATGAACAGCGTGCGGAGCGGCCGACCCTTTGTGGGATCGGCGGTCTCAGGCGCAGCGCTCGGCGTCGTCGGAATCGCCCCGGCCCGCTCCATGATCGAGGCGTAGATCAACTCGTAGTCGTATTCCAGCACATCCGGCTGGTCCTTGACCACGTAGCCGTGGATCAAGTTGTCGAGCACCAGCGTACGTGAACCGTCGGCGTCGGGCGGGTAGACCTTGATCGAGTAGTAATTGCTCTCGCGCAGGTACTCGCCGTCCGTAGTCTCTTCGCGAACGTCCAACATGTTTCCGATGTTCACCGCCCAACGCCACGAATCGGGCGCGGCGACCGAGACGACGACGGCGAGCAGCACGCCCGCCCAGATTGCATGGGCCAGTCCGCTCGTCACCATCAGCACGCTCACCACGGCCAGCACACCGGCCACGCCGCACAACACGGCCTTGGTGCCGAGCCACGAGACCAGCACGAAGCCAGTCAGAAACGTGCCGCAGATGCTGCCGACCGCGCCCCAGGCGTAGATGTTGCCGATCGCCGCACCGGCCTTCGCCGCCCGCTCGATCGCCAGCTTGGCCACGACCGGCGAGATCGTGCCGAGCGCACACGACGGCGTGAAGAACACGGCGAACACCGACATGAAGATGCGGTTCGGCATCGTCAGGCTTGCGAGCCACGTACCCTTGTCGGGATCGAGCAGGCCCGACGACTTGAGCAGCGCCGTCACCAACACCGACGCCGCCAAAAACAAGTGTGGAAGCAACCGAGCCGGCGAGAACCGGTCGGCCAGCCAGCCGCCCACGTAGTTGCCCAGCGAAACACCAGCCAACACCACGCCGATCAACGACGTCCATGTGTAGATCGAGCTGCCCGCGGCACGAGCCAACAGCCGACCGCCGACCAACTCGACCACCATGATCGACATGCCGCTGATGAAGACCAGCGCGCTGGGCGTCACGGCGGTAAACCAACTCTCGGCCGCCTCGTCGGCCGCCGTGGACTTGGGCTTGGCGTGGGCGGTTGCGACGGGGTCCGCAGTCGCCGGGCCGCGAGTGAGCAGGAAAACGCCCAGCGCCGTCGCCGCCAACAACGCCACCGACGCGAGCACAATGTTCTTGGTTCCAAACGCGAGCAACAGCACGAACCCGGTTAGGAACGTGCCGACGATATGGCCCACCGTAGACCAGAACCCGATGTTGCCGATCGCTGAACCGGTCCGAACCGTCTGCTGCACGGCCCAGCGCGCGACCGTCGGCTGAATCGTGCCGAGCAGACATGCCGGCGGGAAGAACACGATCCCGATGGTCAGCACAATGCGGACAAGGCGAGGCAGGCCGGCCATCAGCGTCGAGCCGCCCACCAGGTCGTTGGTGACCAGCACGCTGGCGCACAACAGGGCCGCACCGCCCACTAGCATCGGCAACGTCCGCAACGGATCGCGCTGGTCAGACAACCGGCCGCCCCAGAAGCTGCCCAGGCTCATGCCCGCGAGAATCACACCGATCACGGTCGTCCACGTTTCGAGCGACGAACCCAGGTGCTTCGCCACCAACCGGCTGGCCACCAGCTCCAACAACATGATCGCCAAACCACACGTAAACACGACCAGGTTCGGCATCCACCGCGTCACAAAGCCCATCGAAAGTCCCTCGATTCTGTGGTTCGGAGTGCGTCGCGACACGATAGCGTGGCCAAGGTGGACTCACAAGGGCGGCGTGAAATATGTATGCTGTGCCGCGACCGTCGCCTTTGGAGAATTCGGACGATGCCGCGTGCGACCCCTGAAGTGCTCGCCATGATCATCTGCGACACCGTGATCGAGGATGTCGAGTCGGGAAAGAAGAGCCTGATCGGCATCTTCGACCACGTACACACCAGCCACCTGCCGGGTTTGGTCAACGAACTGAACGTGTTCGTCAGTCTCACGGACGGTCACGGATCGCCCGACGCCGAGTTGCGCTGCGTGAACGCCGTGACGGGCGAAGAACTGTTTCGCACCGAAGGCGAGGTCGAGTTCCCCGACCCGCTGTCGGTCGTCGACTTGCACTTTCGCTTCCAGGGTTGCGAGTTTCCGGACGAGGGCGAGTACCGTTTCCAGTTCTTCTGTGCCGGCGAACTGCTGCGCGAGCGCAAGTTCCACATCTCGCTCGGCGATGAGGACGAGGACAATCAGTCCGAAGAAGAGCAACACGAACGCGACTGAGCGACGCTAGGGGTCACAACGGGGGCGCGACGAGGGCGACTTGGCGGAGTGGGTCATGAAGGTCGACTCACCAAACAAGATGGATCGGGCGGCTGGTATGTGCCGCCGCCGGAGTTTTGAGTTACCCAAATGGTGGATCGGCGCTACAATACCGCCTGCCCAATGACGTGGCCGGCTTGACAACGCGGATCGTTCCTTTTTTCACGGAGATGACCGATGCCGCTCTATGAGATCGAGACGAACGCACACATCATGATCGCCTGGGCCAACGACGAGGCCGCCGCCCGGGCGATGGCCGAGCAAAACTATCACGGCGAAGAACTGATTCGCGTCCACCAGCGGCCTCGCGACGTCTGGGTCATCTCCAAGAAGTTGCTCGGCCTGACCGGCCCGTCGGACCCATGCGCCATCGCCCGCGACTGCCTGGCCAAGGCCCGCGGTGACAAGCTGCACGCCATTCGACTCTACATGCACGAGACCGGCAGCGACCTGAAGGGCGCGACCAGGGCGGTCGAGTCGAACATGGCGATCGGTTGGTAAGACCGTCGCAGAATTGGCGTGCCGGGTCGGACCATTCAGTCTGGCCCGCATCGACGCGTCAGCACGACCCAGTCATGGCCTTGCGGTCCGTTCGCTCTTTAGTCATCGACCAAGCGAGCTTTGGAGTGCGGTGGCTTGACACCGCTTTGGAGTGCGATGGCCTGACACCGCTTTGGAGTGCGGTGGCTTGACTCCGCTTTGGAGTGCGGTGGCTTGACTCCGCTTTGGAGTGCGACGGCCTGACTCCGCTTTGGATTGCGATGGCCTGACTCCGCTTTGGAGTGCTTGAGTTTTTCGCGAGGACCGATCCAAAGCGGTGTCAAGCCACCGCACTCCAGGGCTTCGCTCGGCCACGATGAATCGTCGTCGATTCGAGATGGGCCGAACGAACCTCGCTTGTTCGAGGTTTAGTGTGCGTGCCCGGCCTGGAACACCGCGTGCTTCGCGTCGCCGCGGGCGACGATGTAGCTGACGAGGTCAAGGATCTCATCGCGCGTCAGTTTGTCCAAGAGGCCCTTCGGCATCATCGACTGCGGCACTCTCTTGCGCTCGGCGATCTCCGACACCTTGATCTCCAGCGGCTCGGCCTTGACCAGCGGGTTCTCGATAACTCGCACCACCTGTGGGCTCTCTGAGAGAATGAGGCCCGTGACAACCTTGCCCGATTCAAGTGCGAACAGATACGACTGATACTTCTCGTTGATCCGCACCGACGGGTCGAGCAGTTCGCGCAGGATGTCGGCTGGGGTGAACTTCGGGTCGAGCTTCGCCAGGTCGGGACCGAACTCGGCGCCGACGCCGTTCAGCTTGTGGCAGGCGACGCAGGTCGCCACCTCGAACAGGTGCTTGGCGCTCGAGAACGACCGACCGCCGTGCTCCGCCGTGCCGTTCAGGTCGGCAACCGCCCCGGCCAGGTCCTCGTACTTCCACTCGGTGCGCGGCCGGCGGTCCTTGAGCAGTTCATCTTTGATCGGCAGCGTGTGCGCGGCCAGGTAGCCGTCGGGGTCGGCCAGGTAGTCGTCCAGGTTCTCGACGACGTACATCGCGCCGAACATGCGGCGCCAGTGGCCGGGGTAGGTGCAGACGTACGGATACACGCCGCTCGCCATCGGGGCCGTGAAGCTGAGCTTCTGCGATTCGCGCGGCTGCAGCAGTCGGCTGGCGAGCAGCACCCTGTTCGACGCCGGCACGTACTGGCGCTCGGCCGCCGCAGGGTCGGTCGCGGTCGATTCGGCGGCCAGACCGATCTCTTCGAGCGAACCGGGCTGCGCGACGACGAAGTTGTGCGGCATCAGGTCGGTGTTCTCGAACACGAACTCGACCGGCTTGCCCACCTGCAGCACCAGCACGTCCTTGTCGAACGACATCCGCTCGAACACGGTGCCGAGCCGGATGACGCGCACGCCGAGTTCGCCGAGCGTGGCTCGGACCTTCTTGGCGCGGTCGGCGGGCAGCAGCGTGGCGAGTGCGTCGGCGAACTCGAACTGATCGAGTGCGGCGGGCGAGGTGCGTTCGGCGGCGGGCAGCTTCTGGATCGACGCGACCAGCACATCGACCAGCGCCGGCGCCTCTTCCTTCGGCCAGGTCGCGCGGGGCAGCCGTTGCAACGCACGGATGGCTGACACGCGGTCGACGTCGTCGCGGATAAACTTGGTGAGCGTCGCGAACGTCTTGGTCTCTTGACCGCGAACATACGTAAGTGCGTTCATGGCCGCGCGGCGGACTTGGATCGCCTTGCCGCCGCCTTCGGTTTGCATCGCGACGCTCCGGGCCGGCGCGGGAGTCTTCTCCTGTTTCCAGACGTCGGCGCGAGCGGCGTCGAGCACGCGGACTGTGAAGCCATCGAGTCGCTTGCCGAGATCGCCTTCGCTGCGGTTCCAGACGACGATGCGGTCGATCGGGAACTCATCGCCGAGATCGACCTCCCACCAGGGGTTGCCGGTGTTCTCTTCGGTGTGGGTCTGTGTGTTCATGCCGTAGATTCCGCCGGTGCCGCCGTCGATGGCCTTGGCCGCGTCGCCGCCGTGGGCCGTGTTCTTTTGCGAGGCCCGACCCTTGCGCGCGACATTGACGTCGCCGCTGAACACCTCGACCTCAGCCAGCGTCAGCGTGCCGCGCCGGGGCAGTTCGATGCGGACGAATCGACCGACCGTGCCGCGGTCCCTGGGCGACGATAGTTCCTTCGGCAGATCGACGAGCAGCGGCTCGACTTTGGTGTACAAGGTCGCGCGGATGCCGGGGTCGCTGACGAGCGGCATCGCGTTCACGAAGTCGATCAGCCGCCCGGCGTTCGTGACGGCCAGTTTCCACGCGGCGTCGATGTTGCCGTCTACGCTGATGAGCGACACGAAACCGATCTGGCGGAAGATCGGCTGCTTCGCGGTGGTCGCGAGCTTTTCGAGTTCGGCTCGCGCGACGGCAAGTTCGGCGGCCGGTCGGGCGGTGAGCTGCCGCACCAGGTCGAACACGACCGTCGTGTCGGCGTTCTGGTCCTTGGAGTCGAGGTTGCCGATCGCGTCCATCACGACTCGCAGTTCGGGTTTGTTTTCGAGCTTGGCGAGCGAGCGTACGGCGTCGCGTCGCTGCGCGTCTTGCAGACCTGGCCGGTACAGCATTTCCAGCGAAACCGCCTTGGTGCGCTCCTGCTTGAGCAACTGGTCGGTCGGCATGTTCCGCAGCAGGTACCGCGCGCCAGCCTCAGTCGCGAACGCCAGCGGGCGTCCGTCGGCCTTGGCCTTGTCGACAAGTGGCTGCAGCGTGCGAAGCACTTCCTTCGAGAGGAAGTCGATGTACTGGTCGGTCGGCTGGTCGGCGGCGACGAGCAGCACTTCGTAGGCTTCGGCCTTGGGGACGAAGCTGGCGGCCCAGATCGCCATCAAGCGGACTCGCGGAGCGGGATCGGCCGCGGCCTTGAGCAGCAGTTCGAGGGCCTTGCGATGCGACTGCTCGCGCGCGTGCGACACGGAAGCACCGCTCGGCAGATTCGCTGGGAGCCCGAGCAAGTCGTCTCGCCACGCCGCGAGGACTCGCACGGCGGCGGCGCGGGCGCGGAAGTCTTTTGAGTTCAGTACGCGCTCAAGCAATGGGACGTTGATGCTGTTGTGATGCTGATGGACCCACAGAAGTTCGAGCGGTAGTTGCTCTGGATCAACCTTCTTGTCGGTTCCAAATCCGATACCCGTGTTGACAACGTCTTTGGTTGGGCGTGCGGAAAGTTCGATGCGAGCACGATACCTCACACGGTCATCAGGCTCAGTCGCCAGTATCGCTAACAGGCTGTGAATTGGTGCGCCGGCAATTTGCTTCGGCTTCACCAACGGCCGTCCTTCATACGTGACGCGATAGACGCGGCCGTGTTCCTGATCGCGATTGGGGTCGCGGAGGTTGTGTTGCATGTGGCCGATGATCGGGTTTTGCCAGTCGGTGAAGTAGATGGCTCCGTCGGGGCCGACTTCGATGTCCGCCGGCCGGAAGTTCGGATCGGACGAGAACAGGATCGGTTCCAGTTCGGTTGCGCCGAGCGACGAGCCGGCGTCGATCCCGTTCGCATCTGGCGAGCCGGCGGGCGTTAGCCCCCGGGCGGCGTTGTCGCCGGATTTGTCGGTCGCGGCAGTCCGGGGGCTGACGCCGCCCGGCTCGCCAGAACCGTGCAATTTGTACCGCAGGATGCCTTGGAAGCCGATCACGTTCGGGACCAGCAGGTTGCCTCGGAACTCTTCGGGGAAGTGGCTGCTGCTGAGGACTTCAATCGCGGGGAGCGGTCGCGTGCGCTGCTGATAGACCTGCGGCGGACGGTTGTGCTTGTTCGGGAATTCCAGATGGCTGGAGAATAGCGGAGCGTGGAACGGATTGGCTCCGGTGCCGTCGCAGACGATGTCCTGGCCCCAGGCGTCGAAGGCGTGTCCGTGCGGATTGGCGAAGCCGAACGTGACGTAAACATCCGTCTTCTGCTGCCGCGGCTCGTAGCGAAAGACCGCTCCGTTGGCGACTCGGCGAGGCGGACCCCACGGCGTTTCGATCTGCGAATGATGGAACGTCCCCTCCTGCATGTAGAGCGCCCCGCCCGGATCGAGCGTGAAGCTGTTGATGGTGTGATGCGTGTCGGCCGTGTCGAAGCCGTGAGCGATCCGTTCCTTGATGTCGTACTTGTCGTCGCCGTTGGTGTCCTTGAGGAACATCAAGTCCGGCCCGGCCGCGAGCAGCACGCCGCCGTTCCAGAACTCGAAGCCGGTCGGGTTGTGAATGTCGCCGGCGAAGGTCTTGCAGACGTCGGCCCGGCCGTCGTGGTTGGTGTCTTCCAGAATGAGCAGCTTGTCGTTCATCGGCTCGGTCGGCTTCCAGTGCGGATACGTCCGCCACGCCGCGACCCACAACCGCCCCTTCGCGTCGAACGCCATCTGCACCGGATTGACCAGTTCGGGGAACATCGCCTCGTCGGCGAACAGCTCGACCTTCAGCCCCTTGCCGATGGTCATCTTGCCGATCGCCTCCTCGCCGGACAGGAACGGATGCTTCCCACCCGGCAGCGGCCCAGGCTTGTTGGAGATGACCGGGATGAACTCTGGAATGTTCGAGTCGTCGGGCTTGATCTGCTTGCCTTGTGCCGCGGCCCAAATCACCTTGTCTCGGTTCGACGTCATGATGTCGAGCACTTCCAGCTCTCGCTGCCCGACCGAGTAATTCGACAACCCATCGCCATACCCGCCCGGCCCCTCGGAGAATTTCAGAAACGCTCGATCGCCGTAGGTCGAGTAGCCGTCGGTGACGCGATAGCGGTTGAACCAGTAGGAATTCTTTTGGTTGACTGTGCCTCGCAATCGTTCCAGCGCCGCCGCATCGCGCTTGATCATCGGCCCGTCCGGAAACAGGCCGTGCTCGGCGGCGGCGGCGATCAGCGAGTCGCCCATTTCGTTTTGGTGAACGCCGTTGATCGTCAGCGACTTGCCCGGCTCTCGCTCGCCGGCGGTCACGCCGAAGACGTCGACAAACAGCACGCCGTTCGACTTGGCGACTTCGCGCAACGCCGCTGAGTACGCCTTGAGCCGAGCATTCGACGCCTCGACGTCCGCCTTGCTCGGCAAATTGGGATCGTTGATGAACTCGTGCGCGATCGGCGAGAACAGCACGAGCCGCGGCGCCGACTTACCGTTGTACTTCTGTGCGAGTGTGTGCTTGACGAATGCGTCGGCGTTTTCCTTGAACTTCGCGAGGCCCGCGTCGCCCGCCCATGATTCGTTGTAGCCGTAGAACGCGAAGACCACATCCGCCCCCGTATTCGTCAGCTCGAACCGGTTCTCGCGCACCTTCCCCGCGTCGCGCGGCGACAGCTTGGTCGGCTGCGGGCACGGGGACTGGCCGCTCAGCCATTCATCGTGCGACCCGAATGACATCGACCGCATGCGGTGGCTTGCGTTCTGCCAGCCGTCGATCTCGTCGCCCGAGTAGGCCAGGTTGCGAAACACCAGTTCGTGCTGCGGAAATCGACTGTGCAGCCGCGTCTCGAGCCAACCGAAGTGTTGCATCCGCTCGGCCATGGCGCCGCCGACGATGCAGATGTGATCGCCCTTCCGCACCTCAAGCGACTGGGCCTCGGCGACGGAACCGACAAGGGCCAGCACGACGACGCAAAGACTTCGCTTCATGGGGTTGAACCTCGGGTGTTCGTGAGTCTTGGAAATCGCTGAGCAACAAGGTGGGACAATTCCAACGGTGGGCGATGATACCAAACCGGCGGCGGGTGTGCATGGGAGTTGGAAGAAGTTGAAGGAGTTGAAGAAGTTGAAAAGCGTTGTCGCTCGGTCTGGCTTCGTTCAACTCCTCTAACTCCTCCAACTCAGGCCACGACGTTGCCGATCACTGAGATGCGAAACACAGGCTCGTCGGCGTCGTTGGTGTGAATCACGATGTCGCCCGCCCTGGCGCCCACGTTCCGGCTGTCGAGCCGGATCACGAGTATGTCTGTGCCGCGCGGCGCGAGTCTGCGGCGGGGCGATTGCACGAGGCTGAACCCGACGGGCAACTCGATGCGCCCGATGTTCAACGTGTCGCTGCCGTCATTGCGCACAGTGAACGCACGCGTCGGCCCAGCCTGGCGGCGCACCACGTTGCCAAAGTCGATCACCACGCCCCCGCCGCCGGCCAGCGTGGTCGTGCCGTCGAGCACCGTGACCTCGGGCGCCGCGAACGCCGTGACGGTCGCCGTAACCGCGAAGTTGAACATCGCCTCGTCGTCGTCGTCGCTGGTGATTTGTACCTCGCCGAGTTTCACGCCCGCGAAGGCGGTGTCGATCTGGATCGTAAACGAATCGCTCGCGCCGGCGGCCAGAGTCGCGTTGAGCCGCTCGAACAAACGCAACCCGGCTGGCAGCGCGACTCCAGTGATCGTCAGCGTGTCGGCCCCATCGTTGCGAACGGTGATGGTCTGCTTGGCGCCGACCTGACCTCGAGCGCCCGCGCCCAAGTCGATCGCGCTCGTCGCGCCATCGACGATCGCTGTCGCACCGAACAGCACACTGATATCCGGCCCGGCCGCCCGGACTGTTCCCGTGACGGGAAAGTTGAACGGATTCTCGTCGCCGTCGCCGTTGTCGATGCTGATCTCGCCCGACACGGTCCCCGCCGTGGCAGTGTCGAGCCGCACGCTGAATGTGTCGGCCGCGCCGGCCGCCAGGCTCGCCGCCAGACCGTCCACCAGCGTGAAGCCGGTCGGCACAGTGATCGCACCGATCGTGAGCGGATCGCTGCCCGCGTTGAACACGCCGAAGACCAGCGTCGGGCCGTTTTGTCCCTGCAGCACGCTGCCGAAGCTTGTGGTCGTCGTCGTTCCGTCGACTAGCTCGCTGATGCCGAGCACCACTTGAATCTCGGGCCCCGCGCCCAGCACGTTGCCCGTGACGGTGAAGTTGAACACGCGCTCGTCGGCGTCATTGGTCGCAATGCTCAACTCACCCGTGGCGACCCCGACGGCGGACGTTTCCAGCACGACCGTGAACGTGTCTGTGCCGCCGGCCGCCAGAGTCGAGTTCAGCCCCTCGACCAGCGTGAATCCGGTCGGCAGCGTCGGCGTGCCCAGCGACAATGTTTGGTTGCCGTCGTTGCGAACAGTGAACGTTCGGGTCGGACCCGACTGGCCGAGCGATGCGTCGCCGAAGTCCACGACCGTCTGGACGCCGGCGGTCAGCGCGGTCGTGCCGTCGAGCACAGCGATCTCAGGCCCTGGCGGCAACACCGTGCCGGTGATTGAAATGGTGAACGGCCCCTCGTCGGCGTCGTTGTTGTTGAACCGAACCTGCCCGGTCTTCGTCCCGACGATTCGCGAATCGAGTCGCACGGTGAATGTGTCGACGCCTCGCTCGAAGACCCGGTCGTACAGCCCTTCGGCGATCGAAAAGCCGGTGGGAACGGTGAGCCGGCCGAGCGTCAACGTCGCGTCGCCGTCGTTGCGGATCGTGAACGTGCGGAACGGCGCGGTCGCGCCGCGCACGACCGTGCCGAAGTCGATTACGACGACGTCGCCGTCGACCAGTTCGGTGGTCCCGTCGAGGACCGCGATCTCAGGCGCGGCGAGCAACACGCGGGATTCCAACGACTCGACGTGAAGTCTCGCCGGCCGGCCGGGCAGTCGCTCCAACTTCTTCCGACGCGCAGACCACCACCGTGGGAACATTGCCGTTCTCCTCTGGTTCCGGTTCCACCAACGGGCGGCGAAGTCTAACGACCCCGGCAAAACGTGGGTAGACGAACCGGCGGAAACGGCGCCGAACCTCCGAACTCCCAACGCTGTTTCCTACCACGGGAGCGATCTCAGGTCAGCCGCGATTTGCTCTACCCACTCCAACTCGGACATGATTCGAGCGTTTCTGGACGCCCTCCGTCACAAATCGTCGGGCCGAAGGCCAGTCCGCCTGCCGATTCGAGCTAGCATGCGCGGGCCGATCTCGTCATCTTCATGGAACGCAAATACGAAGTCTTCCCATGCCGTTCGCGACAAGACGCGGTGCGAACCACTGGCTCATGAAGCCACCGAGAACACGGTAGTCATCTCTGGCATTGTTTCGCCGTGCTCCAGCCGGTCTGCCAAGCTGCGCAGCGCGAGCGCCTGCGCCCGGGCGATCGCCTCTTGGCGCGTCATTCCGTATGCCATCACGCCGGGCAGCTCCGGAACCTCGCCCAACCACCGTCCATCGTCCTCTTGTTCGGTCTCAACGGTCAGGGTCATGGCTTGAGGGTCTCCAGGTTTTGGGTCCAACCTATCGCATCCGATCAACCCGGTCAATTTGTCGCGAAGTCATGCTCCACCAACTCTTGGCCTTGAACGGCCGCTCTTGCTTGGCGTCTTTGCGTCTTTGCCTGAGACTACCTGGATCGGCCGGGCGTAGTCACCATCGCAGCAAGTACATGCCGCGCCGTTCCCCGACCACGATCAAGTCGTCGCCGTCCCAGGCACACGCTTCAATGTCGTCGCTGCGGTACTTCGCCGCTCGCTGCTGGAGCCTTGGCAAGTCTTCCAGCGTCTGCCCCTCGGCCAGATCGACCCAGACCGCGTACGTGTAGCCGCAAATCGCCAGCCGCCGGCCGTCGGGCGAGATGTCGGCGCCGGTGATCAACGGCAGGCCCGGCAGCTTGCACACCTCGACAAGCTTCGTCGCATCGTTTGGCCGATCGAGCGCGAGGCGATAGAGCGCCGCCGGCGACGTGCGGACCTTACTGAAGAGATAGATCGACCCCCCGTGCTCGAACATCCCTTCGACGTCGAACGGCTTGTCGGGAAATCGATAGTGGTAGACCTGGTCGGGCGTCACCTCGGCGATCGCGCCGCTCTTGCCCGGCCCGCCGCCGCCGGCCTTGACCTGCGGCTCACGCACGCGCCACACCGAGCGTACCGGCAGGCCGCTGGGAAACAGGCTCGTCGTGTTGTTCCCCACGTCGCCGATGTAGAGATGGCCCCGATCGTCGATCGCGAGCGACTCCCAGTCGATGTTCGTCGCACCTCGAACGCGAAACTCGGCCAGCAGTCTTCCGGTGCGGTCGATCGCAAAGAGATGCGGCACGTTGCCGGAGTCGTTGATCGTCCAGAGCACGCCGCGCTGCGTCCGACTCGCGACCAATCCCGACGCCTCGCGGATCGCCGGGTGCGTGATCGTGCCGATCTCCTTGAGCATCGGCTCGCCGGCGGCGACGGCGGCGGCGAGAATGACTAATGACGTAATCACTAATGACGAAGGAATACCGAATGACGAATGACGAAAGGCCGTTCGCGACGGCGAAGCCGTGGTTTGCTCATTCGGGCTTCGGTATTGATTAGTCATTGGGTAATTCGTCATTAGTCATTTCCTCCGCCGCGGGGCCACGTTAGCATCTTTGTCGGTATTCGGCATGGCCTGTTTTGGAGGTGCCCATGATTCACTCGCTCGCGCTCGCCGCGTTGCTGGCCACGGCTTCAGAGGACGCTGACCTGCTGATTCGCGGCGGCACGCTGGTCGACGGCACGGGCGGCGCCGCGCGACGTGCCGACGTCGCGATTCGAGGCGACCGCATTGTCGCGGTCGGCGACCTGGGCGACACCAAGGCCGCACGAGTGATCGACGCGGCGGGTCTGGTCGTCGCACCCGGGTTCATCGACCTGCACACACACAGCGATTCGGGAATCACCGCCGAAGCGACACGGGCCAACCGCAACTATCTCACGCAGGGCGTGACCACGATCGTCACCGGCAACTGCGGCGGCGGACCGACCGACGTGGCCGCGATGTTCGCCACGATCGACCAGCACCGCGCCGGCACGAACGTGATCCACCTGATCCCGCACGGGTCGCTGCGAGCCAAGGTCGTCGGCCAAGAAAACCGGCCAGCCACGCCCGAAGAACTGGCCGAGATGAAGGCACTGGTCGCCCGCGAGATGAAGGCGGGCACGTGGGGCATGAGCACCGGCCTGATCTACACGCCCGGTTGCTTCGCGCCGACCGATGAACTCGTCGAACTGGCTCGGGTCGTCGCCGAGCACGGCGGCATCTACGCCAGCCACATCCGCGGCGAGGGCGACGACACGCTCATCAGCTCGATCACCGAGGCCATTCGCATCGGCCGTGAGGCGAAGCTGCCGGTGCACATCTCGCACTTGAAGGCGTCGGGCCGTGCGGCGTGGGGCATGATGCCGCGTGCCTGCCGGCTGATCGAAGACGCCCGCGCGGCCGGTCAAGCCGTCACCGCCGACCAGTATCCTTACACAGCGTCGAGCACTTCGCTGGCGGCGATGATCGTGCCCGCGGCCGATCGCGAGGGCGGCGGCGATGAACTGGCCAAGCGGCTGGCCGACGCGACGCGCGGGCCGACCTTGCGCGATCGCATCGCCCGCGAACTCGCCGAGCGCGGCGGAGCCGACACGATCCGCATCGCCTCGTTCGCCAAGAACCGATCGTGGCAGGGCAAGTCGCTCGCCGAGATCGCCGCGGCCGAATCCCGACCGGCGCACGAGGTCGCGATCGAAATCCTCGAACAGGGCGGCGCCAGTGCCGTCAGTTTCTCGATGTCTGAGGACGACGTGCGCCTGGCGATGCAGAAGCCATACGTCGCGACCGCGTCAGACGGCAGTGCTCGCGTCCCGGACGAGACCGTGCCGCACCCGCGCTCGTACGGCTGCTTCTCGCGCAAGATCGGCCGCTACGCGATCGCCGACAAGGTGGTCTCGCTCGAACACGCCGTCCGTTCGGCCAGCGGCCTGCCCGCCGACATCCTGAGACTGCCCGATCGCGGCTACGTGCGGCCCGGCTACTTCGCCGACCTCGTGATCCTCGACCCCGCCGAATTTCGCGACGTCGCCACGTTCGACAAGCCCCACCAGTACAGCTCGGGTATCCGCTTCGTCTTCGTGAGCGGCCGCGCCGCCATCGACGCCGGCGAGTTCACCGGCACACTGAACGGCAGCGCGCTGCGACTCGCGCCACGCGGGACCGCGGAACCTTCAAAGTAACCATGACGCGATGATACAATCTCATTCGCAATCGAATCGCACCGGCACCGGAGTTCATTCATGAGCCCAACCACCACACTGCCTGTTCCCGAAAACCTCGCTGACCTCGTCGATCGCCTGGGTCACGTCCCGCTGGATCGGATACGAATGCAGCCCGCGCCGGGAACGGCCACCGAGGAGGACGTGTTGGCGGCCCTTGAGGCGCCCCGCAAGAGAATATGCGAACTGATCGACGGCGTCCTTGTGGAGAAGGCCATGGGCTATGCGGAATCGGCCCTCGCGAGTCTGCTGATTGAATCACTCAACGCCTTTGTGCGTGCTCACAACCTGGGGCTTGTCACGGCGCCCGACGGAACGGTTCGACTCTGGGCCGGCCGCGTGCGAATCCCGGACGTCGCGTTTTTCTCGTGGGACCGCATGCCTGGCCGGCGGCGGCCGCAACAACCGATCCCAACGCTCGCGCCCGACCTGGCCATCGAGGTACTCAGCCCAAGCAACACGGCTCAGGAGATGCGACGCAAGCGCGACGACTACTTCTCGGTCGGCGTGCGGCTTGTTTGGGAGATCGATCCGGACACACGCACCTGTTCGGTCTACACGGCGCCCGACGCAGTCACGACACTGACCGAAGCCGACGCGGTCGATGGCGGCGACGTGCTGCCCGGATTCCGCCTGCCGCTGCGCGATCTGTTCGCTGAACTCGACCGCCAAGGCTGAACGCCCGTATCACCCGCCATGAAGCAGTCTGCCCCCCGCCCCCGATCGCTTGTACCGGCGATGCTGTTCGTCGCGGCCGGGGCGGTCGCATGCTTGGCTCAGCCGGACCGCTCAGACGAATCGGACGGCTTGGCCGCGGGACTTGTCGCGACCTTCGGTCCAGGGGACGCCGGGGCCGCGGCGATTACGCGCATCGACCCGGACGTGCAGTTCAACTGGGAGGGGTCGAGTCCGGATTTTCGTGTGCCGGCCGATCGGTTCCGCGTCGTGTGGCGCGGTAGATTGTGGACGCCCGGCAGTCGGAGATATCGGTTTCATCTTTTCCTCGTCGGCAAGGCGGCCGTGTCGATTGGCGGCCGAAAGGTCATCGACGGCGCGACCGACAGGCCGGGCTGGCTCAGCAGCGCGCCGATTGAACTGGAGCAGGGACATCAGCCGATCGACGTCGAGTACTCGAAGACGGAGAGGCTCGCGCGGATCGGTCTGTACTGGGAGTCGTCCGCGTGGCCGCTCGAACCAATCACTCCGCGCTGGCTGTTTCACGAGCCGGCCGGGGGCGAGGCCATCGACCGCTTCGATCGCGGTCACGAACTGGCGCGGGCCTATCGCTGCGGCGCGTGCCACGAGGTTCCCGGATCGGACGCGTTGCCGCGCGCGCCGTCGCTCGCCGCGCTGAGCGGCCGAGTTCATGCGGCGTGGTTGGTCGATCGGCTGGCCGAATCGCCGCCGCACGGCGCCGCGCACCCGCCGGCGTCAGCTAATCCGGCCTCGCGCATGCCGGCGTTTGGTTTGACGCGCGACCAGTCGCGTGCGGTCGCGGCCTATCTGCTCAAGGGAAAGGCGGCGGCCGCGCCCGAGACGCCCAAGGCCCGTGCCGACGTTGGCGAGAATCTCGTTCGCTCGCTCGGCTGCCTCGCCTGTCACACACTCGGCGACAGCGGGCAGAGCGGATTGTTCGGCGGCGGAGCACTCGACCGCATCGCCGAGAAGCGGCCGCCGCGGTTCTTCCGCGACTGGTTGCGCAAGCCGGAGCAACTGAACCCAGACCACCGCATGCCCGTGTTCAACCTCACTGCCGAAGAGGTCGCCGACATCGCCGCGTTCCTCGCCACGTTGGGCAAGCCCGCCGCCGACGAGCCGGCGCGTGCCGACGCGGATCGTGAACTCGTGGCAGAGGGCAAGCAGATCATCGACCGGGCCCGATGCGCAGCGTGTCACGAGATTCCCGGTATCGACCGCCCCGCGACCAGTGCCGGTCGGCTCGACTTTCAGGATGGCCGCAAGTCGCCCGGCGCGGGCACGTCAGGTCGCCGCGACGGCTGTCTCGGCGAGCCGGACGTCGCGCGACATCGGCCCGGCTTTTGGCTGAGTCGGGACGACCGCGCGGCGGTGCGCGAATTCATCGCGCAGCTTCCGGCGAGCCCCGCGCCGCTCGCGCGTTATGAAGTCGGCCGGCGGTTGTTGCGCGAATCGAACTGCACAAGCTGCCACGCGCGCGATCTGGACCCCGGCCTACAGCCGGCAACGATCGCGGCGGACAAGGCGGGCGACCAAGAGGCGGAATTGGCCAAGCTGCGCGGCGAGTTGGAACCGCCGTCGCTGAGTTCCGTCGGAGACAAGTTCACGGACGAGACGCTCGCCAAGCTGATCCACGGCGGCCAGCCCGCGCGCCGGCCCTGGCTGCGAGTGCGCATGCCGCGATTCGCGCACAACGACGCCGACCGAGATGCGATCGCTGCCTACCTCATCGACCACGACCGCATTCCCCTCGATCCTCCATCCTCTATCCTCCATCCTCAAACTGCTCCCACGCTCGACCCCGCCGCCGCACTCGCCGCCGGTCACCACCTCGTCTCCGCGCGCGGCTTCGGTTGCATGTCGTGCCACACGGTCGGCCGTCACGAGCCGAAGGGTGTTGCCGTGAACGCGCGCGGATCGGACCTGCTCGCGATGGGCAGCCGACTGCGTCACGAGTGGTTCCTGCGCTGGACCCGCGACCCGGCTCGCATCGTGCCCGGCATGGAAATGCCGTCGATCACGGTGCCGGCCCCCGGCGTACTTGACGGGCGGATCGATCAGCAGCTCGAAGCGCTCTGGCAGTCGCTGAACTTGCCCGCGTTCGTGGTGCCGAGCGACCGCGACACGGCCCAGCAGGTCATCTCGCTCGGTCCCGACGATCGGCCGGTCGTGCTGCGCGACGTCATGTTCGACTGTCCGCCCGGCAGCGGCTGGTGCCCGCGCTCGTTCGCGATCGGGCTGCCCAACCGACACAACGTGCTGTTCGACCTCGACACGATGTCGCTGCGCGGCTGGTGGATCGGCGACTTCGCTCGCGAGCGCACGCAGGGCAAGAGCTGGCTCTGGGAGCCAGGCGGATTGCCGTTGTGGTCTCGCGCAGCGACGCTGCCCACGTTTGCATTGCGCGAACTCAGGACTGGGAAGTTGATCATGCCGAGCAAACAAGACCAGAGTATGGGCAGACTCACGGACTGGGCTGCCGGCAAATCGTTCGAGGGCGGCGGCCGTGGCAGAGCATGGTTCAATCAAACCGTGCAATTTGCGAACGGAGTCTCTGTATGGCTTAGGGACGACCTCATCGAGAATAGAAGCGCCGGATTTACTCGGGAAGTTTCGCTCTCGAGGGTCCCGGCAGGATTTGTCCCGGTGTTTCTGTTTGCTGGAAGCGACTCAGCAGTCGCCGAAGGCAATGAGATCACAGAAGATGGTCCGCTGGGCCGCTTGAAGATCCGCTCGACAACGCATGACAAGCCCGCGCTGAGTTGGCAGCGCGTTCCGAAATCAGAAGCGTTGGACGCCAAGGGACGCTGCTTCGCCCTGGAGATGAAACCAGCACCCGCTGACTGGCCCGACCACTACCTTGTGGACTTCGACTACCAAGGACCGGATTCCAACATCGCTTCGAAACACATCCCACAGCCCGAAGCGAAGAGTCCCCCGCCCGCGACAATCTCCATCGTTCCTGGAATCCAGGCGACCCGATTACCGTTGGATGCGTCAGTCATGCCGACGGCGATCGCCTTCCTGCCTGACAAGACGCCTGTGGTCTGTTCACTGAAAGGGCGAGTGTTCCTTGCGAAGGATGCAAACCACGACGGATTGGAAGATTCGTGGGCGCCAATCGGCGATAACTTCGCCGCGCCTTTCGGAGTCCTTACGGACGAGTTCGGCGTGTACGTCGCTCACAAACCGGAACTGGTCATGCTCAGGTACTGGCACGATGGAGTGCCGAGATCCCCCGAAGTTCTTGGCACGGGCTGGGGGCTCACGGAGGACTACCACGACTGGACCTTTGGTATTGTGCAAGACGGCGACGGGAAACTGATAGTCAGCACGGGGAACGACTACGCGCACAAAGACCGGCCGATGGAAGCTCGCAAGTGGCGTGGGCGCATTCTACGGGTGTCCGTCACTGGCAGGATTGAAGAACTGGCGCGCGGCGCGAGGTACCCGACGGGACTGGCGAAGAACCGCGACGGCGCGATCTTCTTCACCGACAACCAGGGCGTGCAAAACACTTTCAACGAGATCAATCATCTCATTCCTGGCTCGCGCTACGGCGTGCCGGCGCAGGACGACCCGCCGGCCGATCAGGACCCGTGGCCGTTGCGATCGCCGGCGATCCAGGTCCCGCACCCGTGGACGCGCAGCGTAAACGGGATTTGCTTCCTCGAATCGGGCGGCAAGTGGGGCCCGTTCGAGGGGCACGGCGTCGGCTGCGAGTACGACACGCGCGGGCTGATTCGATTCTCGCTGCAAAAGATCGGTGACACGTATCAGGGCGCGTGCTATCCGTTCACGCTGCCTGAGGATCAGGTGCCGCCGGACCAGCGGTTGCTCGGACCGATCTCGTGCGCCGTCAGTCCCGGCGGCGATCTGTACGTCGGCGGTATACGCGACAGCGGCTGGGGCGGCGGCAGCAATGTCGGCGAACTGGTGCGCATCCGACCCAGCGGCGCGCCGCCGCTCGGCATCCGCGAGGTGCGGGCCACTCACGAGGGATTCGCGATCGACTTCACCGGCCCGATCGACGCGACCGCCGCGGCCGACCACGCCAAGTTCGTGATTTCGAGTTACCGGCGAATCTGGAAGGGCGCCTACGCCACGCCCGACAGCGACCGCCGCACGGAACAGACTCGCCGCATAGAAGCAGCCGCCGACCGTCGTTCGGTCGTGGTGACACTGAACGACCTGCGGCCTGGATTCGTTTACGACATTCACGTAAGCCCGATCGGCCCCAACGCCACGCCGCTCTGGCCCGCGGACGCATACTACACGCTGAACCAAGTTCCACCCAAGTAGGCTGAGAGCGGTCTCGCCAGCCGGGCCTTGACCTTGATGCTCCCGTTCATGACGCGGCGCTGCCGTTGGAACTTGCGTTGCGTTGGGGTGCGATCACTCGGTCGAGCGACGTGGAACAAGGTGAACGGTGAGAACATCGACTTGGCGATCTTCAATGCGTACGTCGAAGTGGACCGCCAGCGGGGGCACAACGGCGAGACGTGTGAAGCCAGATCGCGCTTCGCCGAAGCTGTCGGCGTTGATCTTGAGTTGCAGATCGATCTCGTTGGCGGCGGCCGTGACGGCCTGGCGGTCTGAGACGTTCATCCAGATCGAGGTCAACTGTTCGTCCGCCCGGGGCTTCCAAATCACCGTAAACTTCATTTCCGCTCCAGGCGAGCGAGGATTTCGGCCAGTGGCCGGCCACCGCTTTGGCGGCGAGCCTCTTCCAATTCTTCTTCGGACACTTGCGAGCGAGCCCAGGCGCATAGATACTCGTCGTGTAGTTCCACCGGGACGAAGTATCCGAGGGTGTCCCCTCGTTCGTCGCAGAACTCGACCTCGGAATCTAGGCTGTTGAGTTTTGACCGAAGACCAGGATCGATGGTTACTTTGTTCATGGGAACCTCTGGGGCAGAACCTGTTGAAAGAGAATATCACCAAGTCGTCGCGATGGCCACGCCACGATCTGACGATTCGTTGCTATCTGGAGCGCCCCGCCGCAACGAGAATCGCCGTCGTTCCAGCGTGCTATCGTTTCAATACTGCGAAAGGAGCGAATGAGCATCATGCCTGACTTCAGCCGACTCCTTTATGCGTTGCTGGCCTGCTGTCTACCGCTCGCGGGGCCGGCGGATGTGAGTGCCGAGACCAAGCCGCGGCCGAACGTCCTGTTCATCTTCACCGACGACCTGACGTGTCAGGCGATCAGCGCGTATGGCGACGAGCGCAAGCTGCTTGCGACGCCGCACATCGACCGGCTGGCCCGCGATGGCATGCGGTTCGACCGCTGCCTGGTGACCAATTCGATCTGCGGACCCAGCCGAGCGACGATCCTGACCGGAAAATACTCGCACCGCAACGGCTTCTACAACAACACGAACTCGCGGTTCGACGGCGCCCAGCCGACGTTCCCAAAGATGCTGCAAGCCGCCGGCTACTCGACGGCGCTCATTGGCAAGTGGCATCTCGTGAGCGATCCGACCGGCTTCGACGACTGGCACATCCTGCCGGGCCAGGGGGTGTACTACAACCCACCGATGATCAAGAACGGCGAGCGGGTCAAGCATGCCGGCTACACGACCGACGTCATCACCGACCTGTCGATCGACTGGCTCAAGAACCGCGACAAGTCGAAACCGTTTCTGCTCATGAGCCAGCACAAGGCGCCGCACCGCGAGTGGGCGCCGGCGTTGCGGCATCTCGGCTGGGACAAGGATCGCAAATACCCGGAGCCGCCAACGCTGTTCGACGACTACGCCGGCCGGAGCAAGGCGGTGAGCGATCACGACATGGGCCTCGACCGCACGTTCACCGAGCTCGACGCCAAGCTGCGCCCCGCGCCGGGTCTCGACGCGGAGCAGCTCAAGGCGTGGAACGCCTACTACGAGCCGCGCAACGAGGCGTTTCGCAAGGCGAACCTCACGGGCAAGGACCTCGTGCGCTGGCGCTACAACCGCTACATGCACGACTACCTCGCCTGTGTGAAGGCGGTCGATGAGAGCGTCGGCCGGTTGCTGGATTTCTTGGATCAGGAAGGCCTCGCCGACAGCACGCTGGTGATGTTCTCATCCGATCAGGGGTTCTATCTCGGCGAGCACGGATGGTTCGACAAGCGCTGGATCTTCGAGGAGTCGCTGCGCAGTCCGTTGCTGGTCCGCTGGCCCGGCGCCACCAAGCCCGGCACCTCGACCGGCCGGATCGTCTCGCTGCTCGACTTCGCCGCGACGTTCCTCGACGCCGCGGGCGTGGCCGTGCCCGGCGACATGCAAGGCCGCAGCCTCGGGTCGCTCTGCCGCGGCGAGACGCCGGCCGACTGGCGGCAGAGTCTCTACTACCACTATTACGAGTTCCCCGTGCCGCATCGCGTGCGACCGCACTACGGCGTCGTCACCGATCGCTTCAAGCTCGTGCACTACTACAAGCCCGACGTCGACGATTGGGAGCTGCTCGACCGCGAGAAGGACCCGCTCGAGTTGAAGAACTTCTACGCCGACCCGGCCTACGCAAAGACCGTGAAAGAGTTGCACGCCGAGTTGGATCGCCTGCGCAGGGAAGTCCAAGAGACAGGCGACCCGCCGCGCGCCGCCCACGGCAACCAGCCGTTCGCCAACGAGCCGCAGCCGCCGGCGAAGAAGGCCAAGAAGAAGGTGGACCCATGAGGCGATTACCTTCGTTGTCGCGACTAGCATTCGCTGTGATGGTTGCCGGCCTGGCCTCGGTGGGGATGACGCCCGCCCAGCCGGCCATTGCGATCTACACTTCTCCCTCTCCCCGTTGCGGGGAGAGGGCTGGGGTGAGGGGCGGGTCGATTGTGGAGCCTCATTTCTATGCCCCCTCACCCCTGCCCCTCTGCCCCGCAGGCGGGGGAGAGGGAGAAGCGGTTTTCAACGTGTGCAGATACGAACGCCAAGCCGATGACGAGAAACGGCCGAACATTCTGTTCGCGTTCGCCGACGACTGGGGTCGATTCGCGAGCGCCTACGCCCAACTCGACGGCCCCGGCTCGATCAACGACGTGGTGCGCACGCCGAACTTCGATCGCGTGGCACGTGAGGGCGTGCTGTTTCGCCGCGCGCTGGTCTCCGCGCCCAGTTGCACGCCGTGCCGCAGTGCGCTGCTTTCGGGTCAGCACTTCTGGCGCACCGGACGCGGGGCGATCCTGCGCGGCGCGGTCTGGGACGGCTCGAACGTCGCGTATCCACTCATGCTGCGCGACGCGGGTTATCACATCGGCGAGACGTTCAAGGTCTGGAGCCCCGGCACACCGGCCGACGCCCCGTACGGAGCGCCGAGACACTCCTACGAGAAGGCCGGCGGCCGATTCAATCAGTTCTCACAGAACGTGACGCAGATGGCCGAACGCGGCAAACCGATCGAGGCCGCGAAGCAGGAACTCTACAACGAGGTGCTCGCAAACTTCGACGCCTTCCTGGCCGACCGCCGGCCCGGCCAGCCGTTCTGTTACTGGTTCGGCCCGACCAACGTGCATCGCAAGTGGATCAAGGGGTCGGGCAAGAAACTGTGGGGCGTCGACCCCGACTCGTTGAAAGGCAAGATGCCGCCGTTTCTGGCCGACGTGCCCGAGGTGCGCGAGGACCTGGCCGACTACTTCGGCGAGGTGCAGGCGTTCGACGCCGCGCTGGGCGTGCTGATCGGGCGGCTCGATGCGATCGGCGAACTCGACGACACGCTGATCGTCGTGAGCGGCGATCACGGCGCGCCTGGCTTCCCGCACGGCAAGTGCAACCTGTACGACTTCGGGTCGAGCGTGTCGCTGGCGATGCGCTGGGGCGGCGCGCCGGGCGGCCGCGTCGTCGACGACCTCGTCAGCCTGACCGATCTGGCGCCGACGTTTCTCGAACTCGGCGGCGTCGCCGTTCCTGACTCAATGACCGGCCGAAGCCTCGCGGGTCTGCTCAGGTCCAAGAAGTCGGGGCAGGTCGATCCGGCGCGCACCGCCGTGTTCGTCGGCCGCGAGCGGCACGTAGACGGCGCTCGCGCCGACTTCGCGCCCTATCCGCAACGCGCGATTCGCACGCACGATTACTTGTACATCGTCAACTTCAAGCCCGACCGCTGGCCGCTCGGCGACCCCTATCGCCTCGACGGCGACAATCCTCCGACGCCCGCCGAGTTGACCGAGACGACGTTCGTGACGCTGGCCGACGACGACGCCGGCCCGGCCAAGGCTTGGCTGGTGGGCCAGCGCAACAATCCGCAGTGGCAGCCGCTCTTCGAGCTGGCCTACGGCAAGCGGCCGCGCGAAGAGTTGTACGATCTGAAGTCCGATCCCCATCAAGTCAAGAACGTCGCCGCCGAGCCGCGCTACGCCGGCGTCCGCGCCGATCTCGAGCGGCGGCTCATGAACGAACTGCGCCGCACCGGCGACCCACGCCTGGTGGACGACGGCAAGTTCTTCGAGACGCCGCCGATGGCCGGACCCGCACCCGAATCGCGGCCGGCCGCGAAGAAGAAAGGAAAGGCCCAGTGATTCGCCGGCTCGCCGCGGTTCTGCTCGTCGCATTTTGCTGCGGCCAGTCGCCGGCCGCCGAGAAGCCGAACCTCATCTGGATCATGGCCGACGATCTCGGCTACGGCGATCTCGGCTGTTACGGTCAGAAGGTGATCCAGACTCCGCGACTCGACCGCATGGCTGCCGAGGGGCTGCGGTTCACGCAGTTCTACGCCGGCGCCACCGTCTGCGCTCCGTCGCGCAGCGTGCTGATGACCGGGCAGCATCAGGGCCACACGCGTGTCCGGGGCAACGCCGGCGCCGCCAACCCGCTCGCTCAGGCGCTGCGGGCCGAAGACGTGACCGTCGCCCGCGTGCTTCGCGACGCCGGCTATCGCACCGCGCTCGTCGGCAAGTGGGGGCTGGGCGACGTCGGCGCGGCCGACTGCGGTCACCCGCTCAAGCAGGGTTTCGACTACTTCTTCGGCTACCTGAACCAGCGTCACGCACACAACCACTTCCCCGCGTTTCTCTGGCGGAACGAACGGCGCGTCGAGTTGCCGAACCGCGTCACGCCGGTCGGCGACGACGGAGCGGGTTACGCGACCGAGGCGAAGGTATTCGCCGACGACCTGTTCGCCGACGAGGCGCTGAAGTTCGTCGTCGCCAACTCCGATCGGCCGTTCTTTCTCTACTGGAGCATGGTCACGCCGCACGCGAACAATGAACGGACTCGCGAGTTGAAGAACGGGGCGCACGTCCCAGACTTCGGCCCGTACGCCGACCGAGACTGGCCCGATCCCGACAAGGGCCAGGCGGCGATGATCACCCAGCTCGATGCCCACGTCGGCCGGCTGCTCGACGAACTGACGCGGCTCGGCCTGGCTGAACGGACGCTCGTAATCTTCACCAGTGACAACGGCCCGCACAACGAGAGCAATCACAACCTGGCGCGGTTCCAGCCGTCAGGCCCGCTGAGCGGCATCAAGCGCAGCCTGACCGACGGCGGCATCCGCGTGCCGTGCATCGCCTGGTGGCCGCGCACGATCGCCGCCGGCCGACAATCCGACCACGTCGCGTACTTCGGCGACTGGATGGCCACGGCCGCCGAACTGGCCGGCGCGACCATGCCGCCTGGCTGCGACTCGATCAGCTTCGTCGCGACGCTTCGCGACAAGCCTGACCTGCAACGGCGGCATGAGTTCCTGTACTGGGAATTCCACGAGCGCGGCTTTAGTCAGGCGGCGGTCTATCAGGGTCGCTGGAAGGCGATCCGCGAGCGCGATCCGAACGCGCCCGTGGCGCTATTCGACCTGCACCACGACGTCGCCGAGAAAAGGAACGTCGCCGCCGAACACCCAGACCTCGGCGTGAAGCTCGACAAATACCTGAAGGCCGCGCGCAGCGAATCGCCCGACTGGCCGGTGCAAGTACGGTGAACATGAGTGAATCACCATAGGACTTGGCTCAGAATAACTTCCTCGCTTAACGGCAAGCCGAAGGCGACGGCGATCGGCCAAGTCCGCGCGACCCACCGTCGCCTTCGGCTTGCCGTTAAGCAACGGGACCGAAATAACTTCCCGCGTTGGGGCGGACAGTAGCCCGACGCGCGAGCGAGGAATCGGCAAGAAGATCACCTCGCTTGCGCGTCGGACTACTGTGAGTGAACGGGAAGTTATTTCGGCCCCGTTCCTAAACAAGTGAAATCGGGAACTAATACTACAGCGCACCTTGGGTAGGGTGGGCACTGCCCACCGCCACATATGGGGTTGGTGGGCAAAGCCCACCCTACCTGTGACCGCGCAGCAATCAAGGTGCGCTGTAGTACTAATTCCTGACCAAGTACATAAGAACGCCCCCATCGCTTTCAAATCCGTTCCGGCCGCGCGCCGCGCGTCAAGCGTCGACTGTCTAGGCCACGTGGTAATGAAGACCCGCGCGAAGCGACGCCGCGGCGTCATGCCAACAGGTCGAGGATCGGCTCGCCACGCGAGATCGGCAGCGGGCGATTGAGATGGTCGCGCACTTCGACGTGCGGGTCGATGCCCAGTAGGTAGAAGATCGTGGCGGCGAGGTCGTCGGGGCGCACCGGGGCCGTGGCCGGATAGGCGCCGTTCTTGTCCGACGCGCCGAAGACAAATCCGCGCCGCAGCGGCCCGCCCGCGAGCAACACGGTGTAACACTGCGGCCAGTGGTCGCGGCTCACGTTGTCGTTCAGCCTTGGCGTTCGGCCGAACTCGCCCATCCACACGACGAGCGTCTGGTCGAGCAGTCCGCGCTCGTCCAGGTCGTTGATCAGCACCGGCAGCGTTTGGTCGGTGAGCGGCAGGTGGCGCGCCGTTAGGATCGGGTACATGCGCGTGTTGTTGAAACCGTGCGTATCCCAGCCTCCGCCGCTGGTGCTTTGGCCGCCGATCGTCTCGGAGAAGTACACGTTCACGAACTTCACGCCTGCTTCGGCCAGCCGCCGTGCGAGCAGACAACTCTGGCCGTAGCTCGTGCGTCCATAGGCGTCGCGCACCCGCGCCGGCTCAGCAGCGAGATCGAATGCCGCGCGCACGGCCGGCGAGTTCAGCATGGCCAGCACTCGCTCGTAGTACGCCGCGTTGCCCTGGGCCGCGGCCGAATGGTCCAGCAACCGCGCTTGCCGGTTGATCACGTTTTGCAGCTCGCGCCGAGACGCCAATCGCTCGGCCGACAGGTTCGCGGGCAGGCTCAGTTCCGGCAGCTTGAAACCGGCGTCGTTCGGGTCCTCGGTAATGAGCAGCGGGTCGTGCGCCTTGCCCAGGAAACTCGCGTGCTGGCCGGGCGTGACCGCCCCGTCGCGGATCACGTGTGGATAGGCGACGAACGTCGGCATGCCGCCGCGCGCCGCCGCGAGCCGGTCGACGACCGACCCGTAGGCCGGAAACAGCTCCACCGAATCGCGCAGCCGAATGTCGTCCACGGGCGGCGCCTGACCGGTCAGCGCGTAGTACGACGCCGAGTTGTGGTTCTTCATCGGGTGATGCATGCTGCGCACCAGCGTGACCTTGTGCATCACCCGCGCCATCGCCGGCAGATGCTCGCAGACGGCCAGGCCCGGAACGCTCGTCGCGATCGGCTGGTAGTGACTGCGAACGCCGTCGGGGGCGTCCGGCTTCATGTCGAACGTGTCGAGGTGACTCGGCCCGCCGAACTGAAACAGAAAGATCACCGTCTTCACGCGCGGCGTGGGGCCGCCCGACTGTTCCGCCGCCATCAGCCGCGGCAGACTCAACCCGAGCATGCCCAGCCCGCCGATGCGCAGCACGTCGCGACGAAGCAACCGCTCCGCGGCGAAGCCAGAGCACGCAAATAATTTGGGCTGTGTATCCATCGTTGGTGGTTCGGGCGAGGGGCCCTCTCTTTTTCAGCGACGATCACGCTACGATCGAACCGTCAGTGCCGCAACAGGAATTCGTCGCTGTTGATGATGGCCCACGTCAGGTCCTCGATCGCAGCTCGGCGGTCGCCGGCCGACGCGGCATGCTGCTCCGCAGCGCTACGTTCGTCTGAGGTAGGTCCGCGACCGAGCGCGGTCCAGAACAACTCGTCGATCATCTCGCTCGGTGGGCGGCCCGACGCCGCCAGTTGCGCCAAACGATTGTCCGGTCGGGCCAGGAGCGAGTTGAGCAGCGGGCCGCTGACCAGTTGGAACGTCTGGGCCAGCGTCGGCTCGTCCGATCGTTCGCACTCGCAGGCCTGCAACCGCGGCGGCTTGCCGAAGACGATCAGGAAATGATCGCCCGCGCTCCGCGACCGCTCGCGCACTCGAACCGCCCCAACGCCCGGAATCTGCCCGGCACGCACGCCCAAGGGGTAGCCGTTGAACTCAACCGGCGCGCCGGCGACGTGGCTGATCGCGTCGAGAAGCTGTTCGGCCGACAATCGGCGGACGGCCGCGTGCGAGAAGTTCGCGTCGTCGGTGTTTGTGTCGTTCGGCGTCGAAGCGAGCTGGTACGTCGTCGAGGCGGCGATCGTGCGGATCATGTGTCGCAGGTCGAAACCGCTCGCCACAAAGTCCGCCGTCAGCGCCGCGAGCAAGGCCGGGTTCGAGGGCGGATTCGTGAGGCGAAAGTCATCGATCGGATCGACGATTCCGCGACCCATCAGGTGGAACCAGATGCGGTTCACCTGAGTCTGGGCAAACCGCTCGTTGCTGGGCGATGCGATCCAGTTTGCCAGCTCCACCAGTCGGTCCGCGTCGGGCGCAGGGCCGGCCGCGGCGGTGCTCAGGAACCGTGGCGGCTGCGGCGATCCGCTGCGCGGGTCCGGGAAATCGCCCTCGCGTCGCATGTAGACAACCTGCTCGCCGTCGAACTCGTGCGAGTCGTTTCGATCGCGTCGCTGGTTCTCGATGATCTTGTAGTCCACGCGCGCGAACAGATTGGCCCAACCGTAATAGTTGTCTTGCGTCCAGCGGTCGAACGGGTGGTTGTGGCACTTGGCGCACTGCAGGCGCACGCCCAGGAACACTTGGGCGGTCGATTCGCCGCGCGTCGCCGGATCGCGCATCGCTCGGTAGTAGTTCGCGGCCGGTTCGGTGTAGGTGCTGCCTCGGGCGGCGATCAGTTCGCGAGCGAACTGGTCGAGCGGCTTGCCGTCGGCGATCGAGCGGCGAATCCAGGCGTGAAAGTTGTGCACGCCCTTGCGGTCGAGCGTCTTCTCCTCGATGCGCAGCAGGTCGGCCCACTTCAATGCCCAGAACTCGGCGTACTCCGGACGGTCGAGCAGATGATCGACGAGCCGCGCTCGCTTGTCGGGCCGGTTGTCGTGCATGAACTCCCGCGCTGCGGCGACCGACGGCAGTGCGCCCGTGAGGTCGAGGGACGCGCGACGCAGAAACGTGGCGTCGTCGCACACCGGCGAGGGATTGATGCCGAGCCTCTTCAATTTGGCGAAGACATGTTCATCGACGTAGTTCGCCGGCGTGGGCGAGGTCCACTGGAAGCCCGGCCGCTCGGGAATGAACGCGACGCGCACGGGCGTCTGCCGATCGAGCAGTCGCACGACGACCGTCGCCTCGCCGAACTCGCGTCGCCGCACTGCCCCATCGGGCGCGACATCCAGCGTCTGGTTCGAGGTTTCGTACACGGCCAGGCTGGTCACATCGCGTCGGCGGCCGTCGCTGTATTGGGCCTCGACCGTTAGCCTCAGCTCGTGCTGCGGGTCCACGACGATCGCCTCGGCCGGACTGGCCGTCAACGCAACCAAGGTCGGCACGTTCGGCGGGTCTATCGACGCGCCGTCGGAAATCCAGCGGCGCAGCACCTGGTATTCGTGCGATCTAGGCTCGAACCGACGGCCACCCCCGTGCGGCATCTGAGCGGTCGGCTTCAGCAGGATCAAGCTCCGGTCGGCGTCCATTCGGTTCACGCGGCGGCCCGACTGATCGCGCGTAAGTGCGGCGAAGTCCGCGGCGGGATCCTGGCCGCGCAGCGACAACTTGAGGCCGCCCTTGCCGCTCTGGTTGCCGTGACAAGTGCCCAGGTTGCAGCCGGCCTTGGACAGCACGACCATCACGTCGTTGCGGAAGCTGACGGCGCCAACAACGTCGCCGCCGGACGGAGTCGGCAAGAGTCCGAGCACGATGATCGGTGCGGCGCAAAACATGGACAGATTCTACACTACGCACGCGCCGATGGAACCGTCGACTGGGTTGCGTGTCTGGCAGTATTCTATGGCAACTCGTTTAACGGCAAGCCGAAGGCGACGGCGCACTGTGGTGAGGGGTCGGTGCGGTTCTGTTTCGCGCCGTCGCCTTCGGCTTGCCGTTAAACGAGTTATTTCGCCATAGAATCTTGCCGCACAGGTGCCAGGCGCGGGCCGTCATAGCACAACGGGCCGCCCAGTCCGTGCCGACTGCAGTACGGCCTGCGTAAAGTCGAACACGGGCAGCGCGCAGTCGGGCGGCGCGTCGTTCGGTCGGCCTTCGAGTACCATATCGAGTAACGCGGCGATCGGATTGCCTGGGGGTTCGAGTTGGTCGATCTTCTCGACGCGATTGTTGCGTGCGAACCATACGGCGCCGTCGCGGATCATCCAGTCGGCATCGGCGCAGTGGATGTGCAGATCCTCACGCCAGTGCTGAGCGTTGCCGATGAAGTTCATGCTGAGGTGCGCGCCGCCCGCCATGCGGCCGTTAATTGTCGTGACGATCTCGACACGGCTGCCGCAGCGATCGCTGTGAGCGAACACCTCGGCGGCGGCCAGGCCCGTGACGAAGAAGACCATGTCGATCTTGTGGCTGCCCGCGTCGCCCAGGAACCCGCCGGGGTTGATGGCCGGTTCGTCGCGCCATGTGCCGGCGATCGTCTGCTGCCAGCGCTCGGCGCTGTGCGTGGTGATCGATTGCACCGGACCCCATCGGCCCGAACGCACCTCACGTCGCAGGGTTCGGAACAGCGGGTCGTAGCGCCGCTGGTAGGCGACCGACAGCTTCGGCCCGCCGGATCGACACTCGTCGATGATCGCGACGATCCGCTCGCGCGTGTCGGCCAGCGGTTTTTCGCACAGCACATGAACGCCGCGCCGGCGGCACTCTTGAACCTGGTTGAAATGAAACAGCGTCGGCGTGCAGATCACCGCCGCGTCGATGGGGCAATCGTTGAGAAGCCGCGGCAAGTCGTCGAACATCTGAGCGGGCAGCAATTGCGCCTCGCGCAACCGCTCGGCTGCGGCGACGTCCCGATCGCACAGCGCGACAATGCTCGCCCGGCCGTCCTTGAGTATCCGCTCAACGTGCAGCCGAGTGATCGCGCCGCAACCGATGATCGCCAGCCTGACCGGTTCCACTTTGATCCGAACCCACAGCTCTCAGCGTGTCTCAATCACGACTGCCGTACACGAGCACGGCGGCAGAGAGATTAGCAACTCGCCGCCGCGCCAGTCTACGGAATGAGGGCGGATCGTCACCGTGAGGGGGTCGGTCTCGTTGTTGGATGTGACGCTCGGGCCGGTCAGACACCACGCCTCGGCGGCTGCGAGGCCGGTGAGACCAAGCGGGCGGATCGACGTTTCGATCGGCTGATCGAGGTGCTTGTTGACGATGATCGCAGTCTGACGGCGGCCGTCGGAACTGCGTGAGGCGTTCACGCTCAGGTAGGGGACGGCGGGAGCCGAATCGGACGAGCCGTCGCGGCACGGCAGCATCTGGCCGAAGCCGGCAGTCTCGTAGCGCGGACAATCGACCTCGGTCGAAACCAAGTGGCGCTCGAAGTGCTCGGCGTAGAGCTGGAACGGATAGAACTGCGGACGTCGTATCCACTGGCCCGACTCGTACGGCCGCTCGGGACCGCGCACTGCTCCCCAGAATTCGTTGGCGAACTGCCAGAAGTGGGCCATGAGCACACGATCGCCCGACTGCGTGAGCACGCGGAGCATCTCGGCGGTGAACAGCGCGTTGCCGAGCGAGTGGCGATAAGGCGCGGGGCGGTTTTGCACGAGCGGGCAGTTGTACTCGGTCACCGCGATTGGCACTCGGTTGGGTCGGCCGGTGGTCTCGTCGAGCAGGCGGGCGAGCGAGTCGTAACGTGCGCGGATCTGATCGGGACAGGCGAGAATGTCGCGAAACAGTTGGTCGGCAGGCGGCTTGCCGTCGTTGCGGTTGTACCAACCGGGCCAGTAGGTGTGCTCCACCAGGAAACCTATGTCGCGCCCGACGTGGCTGAGCACCTCGCGGTTCCAAGAGTCGTCGTCGCCGATCGCGCCGATCGCGACGGTCGGGTCGACCTCACGCATCACGCGGGCGAACTCGGCGAATTGCGCGGCGTAGTCGGCGGCGGTGACTTGCTTCACGTCGCGGTGATCGCCGTGATAGTCTTCGTTGCCGACCTCGAAGAATCGCACGCGATATGGCTGCCGGCGTCCGTTCGCAGCGCGGCGAGCGGCCCAATCGACGTCGCCACGCGGGTTGCGTCCGTCGGCAGGGGCGCGGACGTATTCCACCAGGTCGGCCGCCGACTCGGGGCCGGCGAAGTAGCTGAGCGTAATCACCGGCTCGCACGCCGCCGCCTCGCACCAGCGCAGGAACTCATCGACGCCGAACTGCCAGCGCGGGCGCGCGGCCGGGTCGCCGATCGTCTGTTTCCAATCGTAACGATGCGTGCCGCAGCCGCCAGGGAACCGGGCCGTAGTCATGCCCGCCTGCCGGGCCAACTCGATCAGTTCCGATCGCGGCGCGCGTCGCGTGGGGTCCCACAGGCCGGCCCCGTAGTTCGAGAACAGCGTGTGGCTCGGCTGCTTGGCGTATGACGCGGGGTCGTAGGCCACCTGGTTCTGGCCGAACACCAGTCGGTTCACCTCGCCCAGCGCGGGCCGATCGCCGCGTACCGTGATCGTCGCCCGCAACTCGGCGGGTCGGTCGCCCGTGAAAAGCAGTAGGCCGATCGCAACCGTGTGGATCATGCGTAAAGCCTAGCACCAATAGGCGCAGAAGCCGGCTGAAAAACCGTCGCAATCGCTCTGCGCGGCGCATCCCGTCGTGCGGGGTGATCGATCAGGACGCTGCGGCTGCTCGGCCGCAAGGGAGTGAATTCTGCTGGGCAATATGCACAACATGCTTGAAGGCTTCACCAGGCGGCGTGTGCTGGCCCCCACGCCAGTTCCTTGAAAGCACATCGAGTGGCGCGGCGTCATCGAACGGTTCAGGCAAAGCGAGACGGAGCGGGAGGCGATCGAGTCCGTAGCCTCGGTTTGAACACGGACACAGGTCGCCGTCCTGCATCTGTGGTTCCGCCCTCCGCCGGTCACGTCGAGCAATTCACTTGCTCGCCGTGTGGCAGGTAATGATCGGTGACAGGGTAGTTGGCGAATTGGATGGTGTAGTGCTGCTCGAACCAGGCTTTGATGTCGCCGACTGCGCCGGGGTCGAAGTCGGGCGCGACGAACAAGGTGTTGCCGTCGGCGGTTTCTCGAATCTCGCCGTCGTCGACGATGGTGCGGCCGGCCTTGATGACCATGCGCGGCATGCTGAACATCTGCTCGCGGTTGTCGCTGGGCGAGTAGATCGTTACGTCGGCGTCGGCGCCTGGGCCGAGGCGCCCCTTGTGCTTGAGCCCAAGGAGTCGGGCCGGAGCGGCGCGCGTGATGATCGCGATCTCGTTGAGCGTGTATTCGCGATCGAGGTCGGCGAGCACGCTGCGCCCGAGCACGCGCGGGTGCACTCGCCGGAGTGCCTCGCGTCGCGCGTCGCGCGACATCAGAAGTTGGATGATTTGCGGGTAGGCCAGGAACGAACCGCCGTTCGGGTGGTCGGTGCTCATCGCCACTCGCCACGGGTCGTTCACGAGCAGATACCACTCCAGGCCGATCGCCCATTGCGTCGCGTGGACGAAGCTCTTGTCCTTGTAGACGATCGGCACGATGCCGCAGCCCGCCTCCATCTCGGTGTCGCCCGAAAACCACTTGCGGCCGGTGACCTTGTGCAAGTAATAGCCGAGCGGCCCGTCGCCGGTCATCGACGTGGTCTCGCCGAACAGCACCTGCCCGACGTCGACCGACAGGTTCGGGTGCGCGTTCACGTAGTCGGCAAGTTGAGTGACGTGCGAGCAAAACGAGCCGTCGTCGTCGGGCCCGCCGCCGTAGCTGTGGAATTGAATGTGAGTCAGGTGTCCGCGCCGGCCCTCGAGCGCCTTCATGGTGTCGAGCGTCGTGGTCCAGTTCCCCGGCAGGCCCAGGTTGTTGCCGTGGATGTGGATCGGGTGCGGCAGTCCGAGTTCGGCGGCGGCCTGGGCGAGATCGGCAATGATCTGGCGCGGCGTCACACCGAAATGATCGACTGGGTCGTCGATGTGAGTGACGTTGCCGCCCCCTTCCTTCCATTCTTCGACGCCGCCGGGATTGACCACTTTCATCGCATAGCCCTTGGCCGCGCCAAGTAGCCAAGCGACGAAGCTCCGCAACCGCTCGCGCTCGCCCGCCTTGATCTGGTTCAGTACGTAGTGATTGTTGCCCATGAGCACGAAGAAGCCCTTGTCGATGATGGGCGTATCGTGCAGTTCCTCATGAGCGTGTCGAGCGCCGAGCGGCGGGATGGCGGCGTCGAACGCCGTGGTGTAACCGAGACCGGCGTACTTGTAGCCCGTGGCGAACGTGCTGGGGACGCTGCCGAGCGTGCCGGAGCGGGTGATCGCGGTGCGCGGCAACACGGCCCGTCGTTTTTCTTCGGGTCGCATCTTGCGTGCGACGTTCACCTTTGGCCCGGCGATGTGCGCGTGCATGTCGACGCCGCCGGGCATGACCACCAGGCCCGCTGCGTTGATCGTGCGGTCTGGGCGCACAGCGGGGTCGGTCGGCGCGGCGACGATCTTGCCGTCTTGCATCCAGATGTCGCGCACCTCGCCCGCGACGCCGCTCGCTGGGTCGTACACCTGTCCACCATGAATCTTGGTCAAGCTCATGGGGGCATGTTGCAAAAACGGTAGCCAAGTCTCAAGGCGTGTGGTTAGAATCCTTGCGTCCGTCGATTCGGAATCGTCGCCAGGGTGAGGTGTACAGTTGTGCCGCAGCAGGAAGCCAGCAGCGCTTGCGTCGTGCCCGGCGACGAGATACTGCGCAAGATCGGTCATGGAGGGATGGGCGAGGTTTGCGTTGCGCGCCAAGCCGACACCGATCGACACGTCGCGATCAAGTCCTTCTCACCTCAGTCGGCTCGGCTTCAGGGTGAACTAAAACAACGGTTCGACCGTGAGGCTCGCTTGATGAGCGGTTTCACCCATCCGAACATCGTTACACTCATCGGCCACGGGACGGTAGTCGGCCAAGACCCCGGCAATCCGTTTTTTCACGCCACGCTGGCGGGGTTTCTGGCCACTTGTCCGGACCGAAAGCTGCGCGATGCGACCCGCGCCGTGAGTCATGCGCGGACGGCCTGCGAACTGAGCCATTGGCGCGACTGGCGCAGCCTGAAGGTGTTTGCGTCGGCGTATCGCGCGACCGGAGACCCGGACGCGGCGATGACGTGGTGCGAGAAAGCGCTGGAGTTGGCGCCGCCTAGTCAGAAGCGTGCTGTGCAGGTCGATTTGGATGCGTATCGGAAGTTGAAACCGTTTTTGACGCCTGACTATGACTAGGAGGCGCCCCGTGCTGACGGTTGATCAAGAGCAACAGGTCGGGCGGTCGGTTTTTCGCGACGCGAACGACGCGTTCCTCATCATACGGCCCTCGGACCTGCGCGTGATCGATGCCAATCCGTGCGCCCAGCGGTTGACCGGGCGGCGGCGCAAGCACCTGTTGGAAATGACCGTCCGAGAACTGCTGGAGAGCGACAATCCGCAGGCGTTGGACAGCCTGGTCTACGCGTGCCAGACGACCGTGTGCCTGGCGACGACCGACGGCTACTGGCTCAACGGCGGCGACGGTTCGCGACGGCCGGTGCAGGTCAGCATCAGTCGCATCCACACCGACCCGGAACCTTACGGCCTCTTGATCGTGCGCGACGTGTCGCGTCACAGGCAGATCGAGGAGTCGTTGCGGCAGAGCGAGCAACGTTACCGTTTGCTTGTCGAACAGGCGGGCGTGATCTTCTGGGAGGCCGATCCTGCGACTGGCCGATTCACATACGTCAGTGGCCACGCTACCGAGGTGCTCAGATACCCAGTCGAGCAGTGGCATGAGCCGGACTTCTGGATCGAGCATATTCACCCGGCGGATCGGCTTTGGGTGGTCGAATCCTACCGGCAAAACGCGGCGACCGGCGCGCCCTATAGCTTGGAGTACCGCATGATCGGCGCCGACGGTCGCGTCGTGTGGTTGCGCAACCTGTGCGCGTTTGTGTGGCGCGGCGGGCGACTGGTTGGGCAGCGAGGCGTGATGGTGGACATTACGACGGAGAAAGCCGAACACCAAGCGTTGGCCGCGGCGCAAGGCCGGCTGCACTCGATCGCCGAGAACGCGCCGGCGTTCATCATATGATACAGGTCGATCGTCAGGGCCGAATCGAATTCGCCAACCGCGCCTTGCCACACCTCACTATTCAGCAGGTCCTCGGAACAAGCATCTACGAATGGGCCGACGACGACTACCGGTCGGGGATGCGCGACGCGCTAGACTGTGTCTTTGAGCAGGAACAGCCGCAGACGCTCGAGTACGTCGCGAAGGGTCCGAACGGCGGATCGGCATGGTACGACGCACGGATGGCCCCGATGTTGCTGGACGAGCGAGTCGTCGGCGCGATCCTGATATGCCACGATGTCACCGAACGCAAGCAACATGAACAGGCACTGCGCGCCGCCGAGTTGGAATTGCGATATCGAAAGACCTTGCTCGAGTGCCAGAGCGAAGCGTCTCCCGACGGCATCGTGGTGGTTGATCCCGAAGGCCAGTGGGTTTCGTACAACTCGCGATTCGTCGACATGTGGCAGGTTCCCGCCGACGTCGTAGCGACCCGGTCCAACCCGTTTGCGCTGCAGGCCACACTGGGACAGGTGCTCGATCCGGATAGGTTCATGTCGCGCATGAGGCATCTTCACGGAGCCCGCGATCGTGCGAGTCACGACGAAGTGCTGCTGAAAGACGGCCGCGTCTTGGACCGGTACAGCGCGCCGGTTCAGGGCGACGACGGAACGTACTACGGGCGCGTTTGGTTCTACCGCGACATCACCGACCGCAAGCGAGACGAGTCGCAGTTGCAACAGCGCCTCGCCGATCTGGCGCACGCGCTGCGACTGAGCACTCTGGGTGAGCTAACGGGCGCGTTGGCGCAAGAAGTGAATCAGCCGCTCGCGGCCATCGCCAACTTCGCCGGCGGCGGCAGGCGACGGCTTGCGTCGGGCGACATGGAACGAGACTCGATTGTCATGGTGTTCGAACAGATCTCCGAGCAGTCGCTCCGCGCCGGCGATATTATTCGTCGCATGCGCAACTTCGCGCAGAAACGTGGTCCGCAGCGAGCCACTCACGACATCAATGATCTGGTTCGCGAGGTTGTGCGGTTGGTGGAATCCGAGGCGCGCTTGGCGGGTATTCGTCTGTGGATCGATCTGGACGACACCGCGCCTACCGTTGACGTGGACGGCATCCAAATCGAGCAGGTGATTCTGAACCTCGTGCGGAACGCCTTCGATGCGATGAGTGAGACGCCGGCCGACGAGCGCGATCTGCACCTGCGCACCTGCCTGGTCGACCCAGGGTGTATCGAGGTGTCGGTGGGCGATCGCGGCTGTGGAATTGACCCGCACGCCGCCGACCGACTCTTCGAGCCGTTTGTTACGACCAAGCCTCACGGCATGGGCCTGGGACTTTCGATCAGCCGATCCATTGTGGAAGCGCATGGAGGCCGCATCTGGAGCACTCCCCACCCGGAGCGTGGAACCACTTTTCACTTTACAGTCGTAACTGAGGCCGAAAGAGACCACTTATGATCACAGAACCAACCGTGTTCGTGGTGGACGACGATGCAGCCATGCGCAGCTCGGTGCGCTGGCTGGTCGAGTCGGGCGGGCTGCGCGTCGAGGAGTTTTCGTCGGCGCGAGAGTTCTTGGATCAGGGCGATCTGAATCGGGCGGGTTGTCTGGTCCTCGACATTCGCATGCCCGGAAAAAATGGGCTCGAGTTGCAGGCCGAGTTGGGCGATCGCGACTGCCACTTGCCGGTGCTCGTGGTCACGGGATACGCCGATGTGCCGTCGGTGGTGCGTGCGATGAAGTCTGGGGCGATCGACGTGTTGCAGAAGCCGTGCTCGGACAACGAGCTGATGGATCGCATCCGGCAAGCGATCGACCTGGACGCGAAACGGCGCGAGAACAGGCAGCAGCGGACGGCCTTCAGACAAAGACTCGCTACGTTGACCACACGCGAACACGAAGTGTTGAACCTGGTCGTCGTGGGGCGATCGAGCAAGTGGGTTGCCCAATCGCTGCAAATCAGCGAGAAGACCGTCGAGGTACATCGCTCGCACATTCTGAAGAAGCTCGAAGTCGGCGGGGTCGCCGAGTTGGTGCGCCTAGTCACACTGTCCGAGCAGTCTGAACACGAACTCGCAGGCCCTGCGGCGCGCTGAGAGTTGGTTTACCGAGCAGGCGATCGCTACAGTCGTTCCTTCAGTGCGGCGGCCTTGGCGCGGAGCTGTTGCAGTCCACCGGCGAGTTCCGACACCGGGGAGTTGCCTCCGGCCTTCTTGGCAAGTGATTGGGTGGCGGCGGCGATTTCTCGGACGTCCCCTTCCACTGCGTGGCCGTTGGCGGCGCGCAGGAGATCCTCGGCCGATGTCTGTACCCCCTGTAGCACCTCGCGCGGGCTGGTTCCGGTCATTACCTCCCCGCCATCGGAATCACTCGCGGACAATGCCGGTTCGCTCAGAATGCTCTCGGCTTCCGCGACTGATGCTTCAAACTCAACGACCGCATCCTTCAATGTCGGTTCTGGTGCGAGCGTCGGAGCGCCGCACCCGGCGGCAACGCACAATAGGACGGCGCTGAGGCGTCTTGACATGGTCGGTTCCTTGTGTAACGCGCGACGGTGTCCGGAAGCTTCGGGTTCCACTAAATAGCCTTGCACGATTCTGGGACAGTAGCCCGACGCGCCAGCGAGGGGGCACATGGCGAAGTCGCGACTGTTCATGGTTGGCGAGCCGCACTTTCTTCGATTCGCCGATCAAGGGCAAGTGCTCATCACAAACGAAGGTTTCGACACCGTATCATTCCGTGGTTGGCCGGACCCAGAGCCAAAACACACCGCGCTGGACGGCAACCACCATCACGTGTCGGCCGTGGCGTTTTCGCCGGATGGAACGACTCTAGTCGCGGCGGGCTGGGACGGGCGGATTGATGCGCAGACTCCGGGGATCGTCCGCTTGTGGAACGCGACGGATCAGCGACTTGAGAAGGAGTTTCCCAGGCTGACGCACGCTGTACACGATGTCGCGTGGTCCATCGACGGGACGACAATTGTGACGGGCGGCGGTGACTGGGACCGGCCGGGCGAACCAGGCGAGGTTCATGTGTGGGATGCGGCCACGCGAACGCGCCGGCTGTCTCTGACCGGGCTGACGAATTGCGTTACTGGTGTGGCCATCTCGCCGGATGGCGAGACGATCGCGACCGGTGGTCGTGTGCGACTGTTCGATAGCTCGACAGGTCATGAAAAGTCAGCCTCGCCAATGGACTCGACATGGGCATACGGCGTCGCATTCTCGTCCGACGGCGCCACGCTCGCGACCTGCGGAGGAGACTGGCGCGAAGGACAACAAACGGGGATCATCGAATTGTGGAACACGTCGGACGGATGGCGAATCGGCCGACTGGACGGGCACAGCAACGTCGTCTATCGCGTGCGCTTCTCGCGCGACGGCCGCTCCCTTGTCTCGGCGTCGTGGGATGGAACAGCCGTCGTTTGGGATGTGGAGCAGCGCTCGCAGCTCTGTGTCTTGCAGGGACAATTCGGCTCGATGTCGGGAGCGGAATTCACGCCCGATGGTCGGCACGTGCTGACCGTCGGCGACGACGGGTGGCTCATCCGCTGGAACGCGCTAGATGGCTCGATGGTGGATCGCGAGTGGATTCGTGGCGGATCGAACGTAGCACCGCGCTCAGACGGCTTTCGGCACAGTCTCGCGCTGTCTCACAACGGAAAGATGGCCGCGTTGGGAACCTGGGGCAACTTGGTCAAGCTCTTTGATGCCGAGTCGCTCGACGCTGCGACCGCTCGAATCCAACTGAATCGCACCGCCGAGGGCTTCGAGGTCGGCCGGCGTCAGCCCCGATCGCATTTGGCGGGCGACCGTCCGGTCGTTCAGTCGGTTCGCAATGTCCAGCACGGCGACGTTTCCCTCGCGCTGGTCGCTCGGCGCGAATAGTTCGATCTCGGGAATGCCGTCCCCGCCGGCGATGACTCCGCCGGTGGCTTCATCAATTCCGAAGTAGTCTCGGCCCTCGCGCCCGACGATCGCGTGCTGCCACGTATCGCCACACGTCGAGCCGCTGCTATCGGCGACGATCGCCAGCGGAACAACGGGCGCGGCCACGGACCCTACCGGAGCGAAACCGATGACCCGGTCGTCGAGCGTCGCCTCGGCGTGCGCCTCGACTTCGGCGCTGCGGACGCCAAGAACCGATCCGAGCAACAGGCCGAGTGGATTATTTCGCGAGCCGCTACGGCGCGCCGTCACGTGTACTGAGTCCAATTCGTTCGACGCTTCGTCGAACGACCGGGCCAGCCTGGCTGCGCGGTCGCTTCGGCCGATCCGTACGTCCGGGCTCTCGCCCGCGTCGAGATCGACGACCAGTTGCGTGGGCCGGCCGGCGGTGGTGTTCAGCGCGGCAAACTCGCGCGCCGCTTCGAGGGCGCTGTGGCGATCCGATTCGCGACGGCGAACGACGCGAAGCAGGTCGTCGTCTACAAGCGATCGTGCGGCGGCGAGCGATGCCGCATCGGCCGACCGCTGCAACTCGACGTGGGCCATGTTCACGTACGCCCAGTCGACCGCGAGAGCCAGGCAGCCGAGCAACACGGTGAGCGACACGACCACGGCGATCGTGATGCTGCCGCGTCGCCGCCGATCGGCGAGTCGCCAGTCTGTTCGTTTGCGGGTCATGGTGAGCGAAACTAGTTGGCAGGTTGCGGCGCGTCGTTGGTTCGAGTGCCGCCGCTGGAGCGGTTGGCGCCGCCGCTGTTCGACCGATTGCCGCCGCTGTTCGACCGGTTGCCGCCGCCACCGCCGTTGTTCGACGTGCCGACAGTGCTGCCGCGGCGTCGCACGGCGGGCGGGCTTGTCACCGACGTAGCGCCGGGGATTCGTCGCTGCACGCCCTTGGGATGCTCGAACTCAAGTTCGTCTCGTTGCGTGCCGCGGTACAACTCGGCATAGAACAGGTTGGGCTTGTCTTCCTCGGTTGGGTCGGTGGGCGGCTCGACGCCGAGCAGTTCGTAGATCGTCATCTTGCGTGGAAAGGCGCCGGACGACGGTTCATCCTTGCCGCGCAACGCGAGCTGCAATCGGCCAACTTCCTTGGACAGCGCCAGCTTGTTCGCGTCGTCGGGCGTGACGCCGAGCGTGACGCTGAGCCGCGACTGCCGAACGTTCGACGAATTGGCACTGTCGATGCTCGTGTCGATCGCGAGAACTTGGGCGGCTTCAACGATCGTTCGCGAGCCGCCAATCCGGTCGGGGTCGCGCATCAGGAAGTCTCGGGCGCCGCCGTTGTTCGATGTACCGACCGAGCCGACCGCGCGCGGATCGACCGTGAGGAGAACGTCTACCAGATCGCCCGGCTTGATCAGTCCGCCACCGCCGGCGCTCGGCGGCTCGGCGTCGATCACCACGGCGCGTAGGCCGGGCTTGATCAGCGAACTGAGCGTCGGACCCTGACCGGACGCATAGAGCAGGTTGCCCGTGAACGGTTGCAAGGCCTTGATGGGGGTCTTGAGTCGGCGGCCGACGAGTGCGCGTCGCTCCATGAGCGCGCCGGCCGGCACCTTCGCCCGCGGTAGGTTGACGCGGCCGATGTCTTCGGACGCCAGAACGGTGTTGGCCGGCATGTCGTACATGGCGACCATCACATCGTTAACCATCGGCACGGGCGCGGTCTTCGGACGCAGAGCGTCTCGAATCACGTAGGCGGCGATCAGGCCCAGAAACGCGAACAGCACCCCCCATGGTTACGGTAGCAGGCGTAATACGGCGCACGGTTACTCTCCTTGTCAGTCGGCTGTGCGGTCGCGTCGCTTGGCTGTGGGCGTGCGACCGCTCGACAGTCATTCTTTACACATCGTAGTTTCTGCGAACAGGTCGCGGCCAACCAGTCCCAGCCCAATCATCTTCAGCAGGTCGGGCGAGGCGGCACGCATCGGCGCCGAGAGCCGCACCCACACCACGTCGCCCGATCGTTCACCCAACTCCGCCTCCACCGTCAGATCGTCGCCGAACGAGCCGGCCAGTTCCGATCGCACCGCGTCTTCGACGTCCCAGTAGGTCGCGCCGGCCAGTGAGGCCACTCGCGCGCCCGAACGGCTCGCCGTCACGAGCGACTGTCGGCCCTGAAACAGCAACGCAAACTCGCACGCGGCGAACAGCACCAGTACGACGAGCGGCAGTACGATCACCAGCTCGAGCGACGCGAGGCCGGACCGTCTGCGATCTGTGTCGTGTGCCGATCGGATCGTCATGTTTGTTCGCCTACAGGGCGCCTACACCGAAACTTGATAGACCTTCCACGCCAAGATCACCCAAGTGGCCAGGCCGACGGGCAACGCGTAGGGCATGATGCGTCGCCGCTGTCGCCAGCGGGCAATCGCGGTGTCGCGCTCCTCGCCGCGCTTCTTGAGCACGTCGTCGTGGACGCCGTCCATGTAGCGTCGGCGCGTCGCCGACCAGCCGCGCAGAGTCGTCTCGATCATCAGGAACAACACGCTGCCGACGGCCACGAAGGCGGTGCTCACGATCATCACCAGCAACGTGACCTGACCGCCAAGCCATGTGCCCAGCGCGCCCATGAGCTTGACGTCGCCCGCGCCGCCGCCGCCGATCAACCACAGCACTAGCAGTGTGCCGAAGCCAAGACCGAATCCGGCCAGGCCCGACTTCAGACCGTCCCATCCGTCGAACGCACACTGGAAGATCAGCCCCAGGATGAACGCCGGAACGGTCAGGTAGTTCGGAATCTTGCGGGTGCGCAGGTCCAACGCCACTGCCGCACCGGTGAACAACAGCACCGCGACCACCTGAATCAGCATCTTGGCGTCAAGACCGAGCATGTCGTCTGTACTCGCGGGTGAGCTTTTTGCGCGTCAGAACCGTGTTTGCCGAACGCAGGCTGGGCGCAACGCGGGGAGGGCACGTCAACACTACCACAAAAAACGACTCCGCCCTGTACGCCCCCCCCGCTACGCGCACGCGGCCCCGCTTGCTCAGGTCGATGAAGTCTGTAGAATCGAATGCGACAGTTCTGAACCCGGCCTCGCGGGTCGGCGCTCCGCGGAGAATGCAAGTTGGCACTGACCGAACAAGACCGGCTGTTAGTGAGTCGATGCCTGGAACACGATGCGGGCGCGTGGAACGACTTCGTCGATCGCTATCTCGGCCTGATGTTCCACGTGGTACACCACACGGCCTACTCGCGCAGCGTTCGCCTTTCGGCCGAAGACGCCGAGGACGTGTGCGCCGAGGTGTTGTTGCAGATCGTGGCGAATGACTACGGCGTGTTGCGTCGCTTTCGCGGCAAGTCGAGTCTTGCGACGTACCTGACGGTGATCGCGCGGCGGATCTGTGTGCGCGAGTTGGTTCGACGCAACTTTGCCGCGGAGTTGGGCCACACGGCGGCCCACCTGGCTGTCACCGCCGGCGGCGAGACGCCGGTGCTGCCTGAGGAGCGCGTCGACAACGAAGACGAAGTGCAGCACATGCTTGACGGACTGGCGCCCAAGGAGGCGGCGGTGGTGCGCATGTACCACATCGAAGGCAAGAGCTATCGGGAGATCAGCGACGCGGTGGGCATCGCGGAGAACTCGGTCGGCCCGACGCTGCACCGCGCCCGCGACAAGTTGCGGCAGCGCGTGCGCAGCGAGAAGTGAACGGCAAGCCGAATTCCGAAGCAAATCGCCTGCTGCACCCCGCGCGGTTACGGTTGCGGGGTTCTTGACACCTCGAACTCGGCACTGTTAGAATTTCGCCCAATCCGAATGAGCGTCGGTTCGATGGCTCGGCAACGGCGTGTCAAAGACCAATGCCGAATCCCGGACAAGACACACGAACCGATAATGCGAGGGCCTCTCGCCTCTCGCCTCTCGCCTCTCGCCTCTCGCCTCTCGCCTCTCGCCTCTCGCCTCTCGACCGTGCGGCGGGGCGTGAGGGGGGTTGTGGTTCTTGCGACTACTTCGGTGTGGGGTGGTTCGTTGGCTGGCAAACACAGGGAAGACGAACGCCCGAAGACGAAAGGCGTGGCCACCGCGCGCTCCACGGCTGATCGGTGTTCATTGAGCGATTGAAAGCTGCTGCAAAGGGCTGATCATGAACTGGCTCCGATTGGCAAGGGCGTGGCGACTGATGGGGCAAACGTTCTCGTCCCGGCGTTCAGGGTCTCCGTCGCGCCAGCGCAGGCGGCTGCGCCGCGCGATGCTACTCGAGCAACTTGAGGGCCGCTTGGCGCCCGCGGTTGCGTTTGATCCTGCGTCCGGCCTGCTCACCGTCGTGGGCGACGAGGTTGGCCCACGTGACGATGTGATCGATATCTCGATCGTCCGCGAGGAAGCAACCGATCGAAATCCAGGGCCGTTCGTTGCCGTGACGATCAACGGCGTAGTTCACTCCAGCAGGCCGGACGCCAAACGGTTCGACGCGGCATTGGCTGGTGCGACAAGAGCGTCGGTGCGAGCCATCGGTGTGCGGGGCCTCGATGGCGACGACACATTGCGATTAGGCGGCGGCCTGCGGCGTGCCGACGACAATATCACGCTCGACGGCGGCGCGGGCGACGACCGAATCTTCGGAAGTGCCCTCTCGGAAGTCCTCGTCGGTGGTGCTGGCGCGGACCTCATCATCGCCGGTCGAGGCAATGACTCCGCAGAAGGCGGCGCGGCAAGTGATACGCTTTGGGGCGGCGGAGGCGACGATACACTGGTCGGCGGTGCGGGGATCGACAGCCTCGATGGCGGACGGGGCGCGAACGTGCTGGCAGAAGGCGGCGTGAGTCAGAACGCGGCGTTTGATCAGTCTCGCAAGGAACTGTCGGTGCTAGGTGATGAAGACGGTCCAACGGATGACTTGATAACAGTGTCGCTTGACACGCGCGGCTTCGTGGAAGTGGCTTTCAACGGCACGATCCACTCGAGTAATCCCGCCTCCGTGAGCTTCAATCCGGAGCTTGAAGGAGCAACTCAGAACACCGTTCAGAGAATCTCGATCGATGGTCGGGATGGCAATGATGTCCTGAGTCTTCTCGCCTCCTTTCCCGGAACCCACAGTTTTTTGGGAATCACGATACTGGGTGGACCCGGAGATGACATTGTCTTTGGTAGCGCGATGCGTGACATCATTCAAGGTGGCGACGGGAGCGATTCCTTGAGCGGACTCGGCGGCGACGACCTGCTCACCGGCGGCGTCGGGGATGATACCCTCGACGGCGGCGTCGCGGGCGATGGGCTAGGTGGAGACATCATACGCGAGACCGGCGACGTCGGTTTTTTGCTGACCGATGGTCTCCTTGTTGGTCTTGGGCGTGACCGATTCCAGGACATCGAAATTGTGCATCTCATCGGCGGGCAAGGCAACAACGTCTTAGATGCGTCTGGTTACACAGGCCGCGCTGCTTTGCATGGGGGTACTGGTGGAGACGATCTGCTACTCGGAGGCTTGGGAGATGACCGGCTAGAAGGTGGATTCTTCGGAGATGACACACTTATAGGGGGAGGCGGGTCTGACTTCTTGTTGGGTGGGACAGGCCGTGATTCGCTGGTTGGCGGAGATGGTGACGACACATTGCAGGGGGACTTTGATATCGGCGAGCGATCCCCTGATACCCTTGTTGGCGGTGCCGGCGCCGACCAATTCCTCAGGCAGCTCATAGATCCATTTCAATCGGAACTTGGATTCGAGATTGACGAATTGGCGGTTGAGGAGTCGGACATCATCGTTGAGCAGGAGGAGGTGTTCACAATCAGCCACCACGGTGTCGGCGGACATGCAAACGACGTCGAGGGATGCCACTTTGCCGGCTGTGGCGCCGGAGGTGCGCACGGGGTCTTATTCGACCGTGAACCTGCGACTCCGAACGTGATCGACATTTGGTTCGATTTTCGTGAGCACAATAACGTCGCGAATGAGATCAACGCGGCTGAGCGAGACCGAGTTATTCAGGCACTCGCCTTGTGGTCAGTGGCGACAAACGGAGCTCTCAACTTTGTGCCTGTCGGGGACCCATTTGTCCCTGTTATCAATATTGGGACCGGCGATCTGGCGGCTGTGGGTGGGATGAGTGCGCCAGCAGACGGTGGCGCGCCCGGTCCTGAGGATGTGCTTGGAATCACACTGCTAGGCGTCGTTTCGTGGATGGATCGAGATGAAAACTGGGATACCCGTCCACCCCTCCCTGCTGTTTTCATCTATCTGTCCGTTGCCGCCCATGAAATCGGCCATCTCATCGGCTTGGGGCACATCAATGGTGCCAATCTGATGAACGCCACATACAACGGGATGATCGCTCCGGCGAATGAGGACACCCTCCACGTTCGCCAGCTCTACGGACGTCAAGTGGTGGTCGATGCCAATCCCAACCACGACGACAACGGTGAGCTCGAGACATTTCGTGTCGAACGCACTGGGAACATGCTTGAGGCTCGCGTCGACGACGTTCTGGCGTTCTCCATCGACATTCGTGTGCTCACCAGCGTAACGATCAACGGGTCCGGCGATGAGGACCGGCTCATAGTCGACTACTCCGGGCCCGTAGGTGAAGTCATCAACGTACCGATTACGTTTAACGCGATGGGTAGCAATCTGGATCGTGTCGAAATTATCGCAGACGCGAACCAAACACTCCAAGCTGACACGCTCGCGGTAGCGGGACACAACATCATCACTTTCACGAACTTGGAGCTGGCGCGTCTCGCCGGGGGCGACGGACACAACACGCTCGATGCGTCCGAGTTCAGCGGGAGTGTAACACTCAGCGGCGGCGCGGGCGATGATACCTACGCACTCGGGAACGCGACCGCCAATGTCGTAAACGTGCTAGACGAGGCCGCGAATGCGGGGACGGATACACTGAACCTATCAGCCGTGACGGCCGCGGTGACGTTTGACCTCACTGCTCAAAACGAGACGCGAGCTGTGACAAACGGATTCACACTTGGCGTCAACCTGCTCAATGGAGCAGGTGGAAACGGATCAGCGAACTTCGAAAACGCGACCGGAAGCGCGACCGCGGCGAACACGCTTACCGGGAACGCTTCAGCGAACGCGCTGACGGGCGGCGCGGGGAACGACTCGCTCACGGGGGGCGACGACAACGACACACTGGACGGCGGAGCGGGCGCGGACACGCTTAATGGCGACCTCGGCAACGATTCGCTCATCGGCGGCTCTGAAACGGACAGCGTCACGTACGCCTCGGTGGCGGCGGCAGTCACGGTGAACCTATCGGCTGCGACGCCAACAGCGAGCGGCGGGGCGGGCAACGACACGCTGTCGCAGATCGAAAACGTCATCGGCAGCCCGTTCAACGACATGTGACCGGCGACGGCAATGCGAACTCGTTTCAGGGCGGCGACGGCAACGACACGTTGTCGGGTGGCTCCGGAGGGACCGATACGCTGGACGGAGGCAATAATGACGACCGCTTGATCGCCGGCACCGGCCTGGAATCGTTGTCGGGCGGGGTGGGCAACGACACCTTCGTGTTCGATAACACGTCCGTGGGCACGGATACCGTGAGTGGCGGGACAGGTACAGACCTACTCGACTTCGCGGCCCGAACCTCGGCGATCACGGTGAACCTGGGCACGACCGGGGCCAATCAGGATGTGGACCCCAGCGCAGGCGTGTACAACCTGCGCTTCCCAGCCGGTGACCTGGAGCATGTCACAGGGACCGGCCAGGCGGACACGATTACGGGAAACGGCAGCAACAACTCGCTGCTGGGCGGCAGCGGCAGCGACACGCTCTCCGGCGGCGATGGCGACGACCACCTGTTGGGCCAAGCCGGAACCGATTCGCTGTTGGGCGGCAACAACAACGACACGCTGGACGGCGGTGCGGCAAGCGATACCGTAAGTGGTGATCTGGGCGACGATACGTACGTGTTCGTCGACACGGCGGCGAACACGTTGGAAGTGGTGAACGAGTCTGCAGGCGCTGGCACGGACGTACTGAACCTGTCGGCGGTGACTGCTGCGGTGACGTTCGACCTGAACACGCAGAACGCGACCCGTGCCACCACCGGCGGGTTCACGCTGGGAATCAACCTCCAAGACGGCGCGGCAGGAAACGGCGCCGCGAATCTCGAGAACATCGTCGGAAGCAGCACGGCGGCGAATTCCCTGACCGGTAATGCGGCCGGCAACAGCCTGACGGGCGGCGCGGCCGCGGACACAATCCGTGGCGGTGCGGGCAGCGACACGGTGACCGGCGGCGATGGAACCGACAACCTGCTGGGCGAAGCCGGGACTGATTCGCTGCTCGGCGGCAACAACAATGACACACTCGATGGCGACACGGAAGCGGACACGCTTTCCGGTGACGCGGGCAGCGACTCATTGGTCGGTGGCACTGGCGTGTTTGGCGATTCGCTGGATGGCGGCGCCGGGAACGACGTGCTTGATGGCGGCCTCGGAAATGATGTGCTGCAAGGCGGCGCGGGAGACGACACGTACAGATTCGCGGACCCGCCAACGACAGGCGGCGAGCGTGACACGGTGACGGAGGAAACCGGAGCAGGCCAAAGCAATGACACGCTTGACTTTAGCCAGGCGACGCGGTCTGTCATGGTCAATCTGGGGAATTCCGTCACTCTGGCGGGTCAAGACAAGAACAAGCGGGTCATCGACGGAACGAATGCGGACTCGATTGAGACCGTACTCGGCGGGAGCGGAAAAGACACGATCATGGGTAGCAATTCGGCAGACAACCTTTTGGACGACAGCCTTGTTGGCGGAAATGGCAAGAATTCAGTGATGGCTCTTGGAGGACGTGACACATTGCAGGGTGGTACCGGGGCAGATTCCTTGGATGGTGGCAGCGGCAACGATTCCCTCCAGGGAGGAGACGGAAACGATAAGAAGCTATTCGGAGGAACAGGAGACGACACCTTGGAGGGCGGCAACGGCAAAGACGCGCTAGCCGGAGGGGATGGCGCCGATAGCCTCACGGGTGGCCAGGACGCTTCCAAAGACTCGTACGATTGCGGCAAGACAGAAGCGTCCGGCGACGGCGACAATGATACAGTGATACGCGAGCCCAATGAGAAGTTGAAAAACTGCGTTTCGGACCCATCGGACCCAAACGAAACCGACTCGATAACTCCGCCGTAACCCCTGGGTGTCGACTAGATTCATCGCATGAAGTGGATCAAATCTCTCGGAGACGAAATCATGCCGATCCATACCCGCTCCGCCATGTCACGATCGAAGAAGCCCAGGTGCCTGTTCGGGTTCGAGCGATTGGAATGCCGCTTCCTGCTCGCCCTCTTTGGCGGTGCCCCGAGCCACTACCCGGATGGGACGCTCGCCATGATATTCGAGGACGACGGAAACAACACGGCGACCCTAGACTACCTGGACAGCAACACCTACCGTCTCACGGTGAATGGCGTAACCTTCGACTACCCGACCAGTTCTGTGCAGTCGCTCGCAATCATCGGCAGCGACGCAAACGAGACCATCCAATTGGGAAGCACCGTGCCTTTCCCAACGTCGATTTGGCCTGGGGAAGGCGATGATCTCGTGGTTGGGGGCGCAGGCGCGGATACGATCTTGGGCGACACGGGCAATGATACGTTAATTGGGAATGGCGGGGATGATGTCCTGGACGGAACCGATTCCGTCTTGTGCTATTCAAAGAGCGATGGCAATACGATCTGCGGTCCCCCGCCTCTCAACCAGTCCCATGACTCGATCGACGGCGGCGACGGTGATGACACGATTTGGGGTGACCCCCTGACGGACACACTCGAAGGCGGGCCGGGTAACAATGACATCGAGACGGAAACCAACCTGGAATGCGTGTCTGTAGATACGACAGACCGTGATCCACCGCTGCCAAACAGCATCTTCTTCGAGTTCATCGGCACAGAGACCGCCCGAGTGACCGTCAGCGGAGATTCGTTCAACTTCCCACAGCAGCTTGTTGAGTGTTTTGAGGCTGCCACGGGTGATGCAGCCGACCTGATCGAGATCGACCCTTCCGTCACGATTCTCACGGACATTTCGAGCGGCGGCGGCAACGACACGATCATCGGCGGCCCGCAGCCAGATTACCTGGACGGCGGCGACGGCGATGACTCGATCGTGGGGGCGGGCGGCGATGATTCCTTGTTGGGCGGCGCCGGCAGCGACTCACTCGATAGCGGCGCCGGCAACGACTCGCTCGACGGCGGCCCCGGCGATGACTCCGTGACCGGCGGCGATGGCGACGACACGCTGGCCGATGGCATGGGCGACGATACGCTCGACGGCGGAACCGGCGGCGACGTGTATGTGATGACGCCCGGCAGCGACGACTTGCTGCGCGATAGCGGCGGCCACGACCGGCTCGACTTCTCGCGCGCGGGCCGCGGCGTCACGATCGACTTGGGGCTGGGACGCGGCCGGCGCCAGACGGTCGATTCGGCCGGCAACACGATCACGCTGCGCGGCGATTTCGAGCACGCCGCCGGCAGCCCGTTCGCCGACGACCTGGTGGGCAATGGTCAGCCCAACCGGCTGGATGGCGGCGGCGGCGACGATACGCTCGACGGCGGCGGCGGCGACCGGTCACTACACGGTCGCGGCGGCGGCGCGCCCACCGACCGCCGCAGCGGCAACGGATGCGACGGCGACACCTTGATCGGCGCGGCCGGACAGGACTGGCTCGATGGCGGGCGCGGCCGCGACCAGTTGGACGGCGGCAGCGACGACGACACGCTCGTGGCCGACGCCGCCCGCGATACGCTCGACGGCGGCGCTGGAAACAACCGCACCGTCGCCGTGACCAAGAGCGACGCAGCCTGTCCGGCGGTCGCCGCGACCGTGAGCCCGCCACCCATCTTCTTCGACGCCCTGAGCGGCACGCTGAGCGTGTCGGGCGACGAGGTTCGAGCGGTAGACAACGTCGCAGGCATCGTGGTCACGCCCAGCGGCTTTGTGCAGGTCACGCTCGATGGCGCGGTGCATTCGGGCGACCCCACTTCATCCGACTTCGATGCGTTCCTCGCCGAAGCGACCGGCGACGCGGTGCTTGCCGTGCTGTTTGCGGGCGGGGCGGGGAACGACGCCTTGACGCTGGGCGACGGCTTCGCCAACGCCGGCGGCCAGATCACGATCGATGGCGGCGCGGGCGACGACTCGCTGGTCGGCAGTTCCGGCGACGAGTACCTGTCGGGCGGGCCCGGCAACGACGCGCTCGCGGGCGGCGGCGGCGACGACTGGCTGGTCGGCGGCGCAGGCAACGACTCGCTCGACGGCGGATCGGGCGACGACACGGCCGACTTCAGCGCCGCCACGCGCGGCGTCAAGGTTGATCTCGCGCGCGGCACGTCCAAGTCGCGCGGCGACGGCCGAGACCGCCTGGCCGCGATCGAAAACCTGCTCGGCTCCAACTTCAGCGACCTGTTGATCGGCGACGCGCTGGCGAACCTGCTGATCGGCGGCAACGGCAATGATGTGATCCGCGGCGGGGATGGCCCGGACACGCTGCGCGGCGGCAGCGGCAACGACCAGTTAAGGGGGGACGCGGGCGCCGACATGGTGATCGGCAACGCCGGCATCGACCGCCTGCTCGTGGAACGCGAATCCGACCAACTCGTCACCGACCTGCTGGACAAGCTGAAGGACGCCGCCCCACGCGGTCGCTAGAAGTGCTAGCGGCCTGCTCGCGGCTCGCGCCACATGCCGCGTCGGCCCTCGTCGCCGCGCGGGCGTACCGGCGTCGCCGGACGGACGGGGCGAGCGGTCGCACCCAGATCGACGTCCTCCGCGCCGGCCGCCAGCACCTCTTGGGGAAGTCGCCAGAGATTGTCGCGCATCGACGGCGGCAGCACCGGGTTCACTTGCACATCGTCCAGGCGAATGCCGATCTCCAACTGCGCTTCGGGCCAGTTGATCGCCACTGAGCCGGGATAGATCACACCGTGGACCGGGTCGGCTCGGTGACGCGATAGCACGGCCGACGCGATGCGCCGCCCGTTCACGTCCAGATGTCGTTCGACGATCCAGCCGGTGTCGAGTTGCACGACGGTGATGATCGACGCCGGTTGGCCCTGTGGCGTGCGCGTCGGTGTGATCAGTTCGACCGTGCCGCGGCGGCCGGGGTGGACGATCTGGCTGGGGTCGTCGGGCACGGGGGTCAGGCCAAGCGAATCGAGCACCCAGTCGGGCTGAAACGGCAGTCGGCCCTGCACGGCGCCGTAGTCGGCGTAGCTGCAATGAACCAACTGCTGTCGCTGACTCGCTCGCGGCACGTAGAACCAGAACTCCTGAGCGTTCGACCCCAAGTCGGCCTCGGTCGCGCGAGTCAGTGGGTTGGTGGCGATGAGTCGGAACTGACGCGGCTTCTCGATCGCAAGCTGACCGTCGAGCGGCACGGTGATCTGGCCCTGTTGGTGTACGGTGATGTCGAGGTCGTTCACCAAGAGGCCGTGCGCTCGCTCGGCGTTGTCGTTGATTCTCGCGATGATCTCGCCGGCCGAAGGCGTCTCGCTGGCGAATGCGGACGTTCGTCGCGTTGCCCAGCGCGAACAGCCGCTCGACGCGGCAATCAGGGTGGCGGCGAGGATCACGAGAACCGATCGATGCGATCTGACAGCATCCATGCCATCTCCTCTTCGTCAGTGGCTGAGTTCAGCCCAGCGAGCTTTGCAGTAACTGTTCCAGTTGTGTCTGCACGTCGGCGAACTGCTCTTCGTTCAGGCCGGGATTGACGACCTGATGTTCGTCGCCGCCGACCGTGCGGACGACGATGGTCTCGCGGCCCTGCTGGCTGGCGGCGTCGACGAGCTTGACCAGTTTCCTTCGCATCAGCAGCAGCGCGAGTATGTAGCGAAACTTGAGCCGTGTCTCGTCGGCCTCGCCGGCCAACCTCTCGAAGAAATTCAAGAGGACACCGTCGTCGATCGGCTTCGGGCGTTTGGGACCGGTCGGCTCAGGCACCCTGGCCCGCCAGAAGCCGATAGCGTCCTGCGGCGGGCCGGCCCAGATGTCGGCCGCGAAATCCCGTCGCTCGAATCCCTCGGCCGCTTCGGCCAGCACCGAGAAATACTGCTCGCCCGGCTGAAGCGCTCGCCCCGACACCGCGCAGTGTAGCGACGGCGGCTTGATGTCGTAGTCTTTCATCGAGCCAAACGCTTGACCTGAACCAATCGACGTGTCACAACTCGTCGCACGCGCGGAATGCTAGCCAGGACAACGGCTTGGTGCAACGCCGGTTCAGATGCAGGCGACGCCGGCCCGTCGGAACGGGACCAACTACCGGGTCACCCCCGCAGCAGCGATTCCAGCCGATCGAGTCCCTGTTCGAGTTGCTGCATGTCGGCGGCGAAGCTCATGCGGACGTAGCCCTCGGCGCCGAAGGCTGAGCCGGCGACGAAGGCGACATGCGCGGACTCGAGCGCCGCCGTGCAAAAGCTCGCCGAGTCGTTCACCAGGCGGCCGCCGAGTGTGCGGCCGAAGTGATCGCGGATGCTGAAGAAGGCGTAGAACGCGCCGTCCGGTTCGATCACGGAAACGCCCGGCATCGACCGAAGCCTCCGCAGCACGAATTCACGCCGCCGGGCAAACTCGGCACGCATCTCGGCGACGCAAGTCTGATCGCCCACCACCGCCGCCAGCGCGGCATACTGGCTGACGCTGCACGGGTTCGACGTTTCCTGGCTTTGAAGGCTGTCCATCGCCTCTGCAACCTTCGGCGGGCTGACCGACCAGCCGATGCGCCAGCCGGTCATGGCGTAGCTCTTCGAGACGCCGCTGACCGTAACCGTCCGGTCGACCAGTCGCGAGTCGAGCGAAGCGAACGCTACGGCCTTGGCGGCGCCGTAGACCAGGTGTTCGTAAATCTCGTCGCTCAGCACGGCGACGTTGCAATCGAGCACGACGGCGGCCAGGGCGCGTAGCTCATCGGGCGAGTAGACCGATCCGGTCGGGTTACACGGCGAATTGAGCATCAGCAGTCGCGTGGCCGGCGTGATCGCTTCGCGCAGTTGTGCTGGAGTCAGCTTGAAGCCGTTCGTGGCCTGAGTCTGCAGCACGCGCGGCACGGCGCCTGTGAGCTTGACGAGTTCGCTGTAGCTCACCCAGTACGGAGCGGGGATAACCACCTCGTCGCCCGGTCCGCACAGCACGGTCAGCACGTTGTGCAACGAGTGCTTGGCCCCGTTCGAGACGATCACCTGGTTGGGTTTACACTCGACGCCGAGCAACTGGGTGTATCGCTGGGCGATCGCGCGTCGGAGTTCGGGAATGCCGGACGACGGGGTGTAGTGGGTTTGGCCCTTGGCGACTGCGGCGGCGGCGGCTTCGCAGATGTGTTTGGGCGTCGCGAAGTCGGGTTCACCGAGCGTGAAATCGTACACGTGGATGCCGTCGGCCTTGAGTTGCTTGGCCCGCTGGGCGGCGGCGATCGTGGCCGACGGTTCAATCTGAGCGGCACGCTGCGAGATTCCAAGTGGAGCTGGCATGGTTCATTCCTGGGACGGTTGCGTCTTGTGGGGGAGGCAGTCTACAAGACCGGACGGGGAGGCGACAAGCGGAAGGAGGCCAGGGTGGTGGTGCGAGTCTGCGGGCGAGGGCGCTGGCCGCGCTGTGACGAGGCCAACGGCCCCCGCCCGCTATGAGCGTCGAGTTAGTAGTTGCGGTACAGGTGCGTGAAGTACGGCGCGTGGAAGTGGACCTTGGGTCCGCCGTTGCAGACGCCGCCGCACTGCTGACCCGCGTCGCCTGTCTGGGCAAAGTAGTCGCCCATGCCGATCGACATCAGGAACAGGCGCGGACTCCACCACGGCTGCTGGAACCGGTAGTACCAACGGCCGTTCTCCCACGACAACGACACGTGCTGCCACTCGAGCGGCGGATCATCGGGGTGCGGAATCGGCTTGAAGCCAGCGAACGACACGGACGTGACCTTGCGCCAATCGAGCGGCGCCTCGGGGTACGGATGGAACGGCCCGAGATATGGCCATTCCTCCTTGGCGTACTTGCGCGGATAGGTGACGGCCGAGTAGTTCGGATAGGGGGCCCGGGCCGGCCACGCGTAATACGGCATGAAGGGCATGTCATATTGAGGACTGGCGCCCGACGGCCAGGTGTACTGCGGGGCGGCCGGCGCCAGCATCTGGCCGGCGTCGGGGGCAGCGGCCGGCGGCGGCGCAGGCGGTTGAGCGGGTTCCTGAAATGCGGTCTGACGGACCGCGCTGGAGCGAGCGACTGCCATCTGGTTCACCGTCTTGGTTACGGCGGGGTGCCGCTTGGCCGCGTCGGTGATCCGCATCACCTGAGTCGGGTTGGACGCCGTTCCCTTGAGCGTGGCGACGCCGTCCTGGTACTCGACGGTGACCGAGTACCCGCGATCGGGCACGGCACGGGCGATGCCGGTGGCAATGGCCTGTGCGACTTGTTGTTTTTCGCCGGTGGTTTGGGCCGGACTGGGCGGACTCGGCTCCGCCCCCCGCCCCGCGACCGATACGGCTAGACCCGCCAACGTGGCAAAGACGCCATGACGAAGTTGCATGGAAACCCACTCCTTGGGCGTAAGGACTCGGCCCGACTCACTACCGGGCGCCTCGGCGGCGACGGCCCTGCGGGCGCCTGCACACACTCTCTGTTATCGTGCCGTTACAGTCGTTAGATGCAGAAAAGTTGGACCATTGGACGAGAATCTGGGCGGCGGTCGCCTAGCGCCGCACGATCGAGGCGAGGACCGAATCGACCAGGGCGGCCGAGACGTCGCCCAGCGTGAACGGTGGACTGGGAAGGTTGTTTTGGACGCCGGCAATTCCGGTGATCGTGGCGATGCTGGTTCGCCCATCGCCGCCGCCAGAGCGCGTCACGCCGCCCGACAGCACGCTGGAATTGGCGATCGTGCCAACCAGGCGCACGCGCTGAGCCTCACCGTCAACGCCACGCAGCAGTTCGATCAAGCCGCCGCCCTGTAGTCCGATCGCCACCTGGTCGCCGTCGCGGTCGAAGTAGACGAACGAAGTTCCCACGCCCAGGATCGCGGCGAAGTTGCCGCCCGCCGCGCCGTCTCCGTCGCCGTCGAGTGCGCCGCCGTACGCGTCGACGACGCCGCCGGCAGTAACGACTAGCCGGACGAACTGGCCCGGTTCCAGTCGCTTTCGCGTGCTGAGCGTCACGGTGGCCGTCGCGTCGTCGTAGCGCACAGTTCGCACCGCGGCGGCGCGATCGTCGCGGGTGCCCAGTCGGTTGTCCTTGCCGGCCAGCGTGACGAGGTAGTGGGCGCGGGTCGCGGCGACGGCGGCATCGAGCGCCTCACTGAACGAGATTGCGATTTCGCGCACCGCGCGACGACCCTTCGGTTGGATGTTCAGTCGGACATCGGCCACCGTGAGCGGGTCCTTGGCGTTGCCGAAGTCGAGTCCGGACCGGTCCACGCCGCTGGCCGCCACGACGTCGTGGTCGCCCAGGGTCTGTCGCCAGTTCGCGGGCGAGGCCTCACGCACTGCATGCGTGCCGGGTCCGACCATGTCGAAACGGTAGGCGCCATCGGAACCGGTCCGCGTGCAACGTTCCTCGGCAAACGCGTCGCAGACGCCGTTGCCGACGACTGGGTTATTCAGCACGCCGTCGCGGTTCGCGTCGATGTAGATGAGCCAGTCGGCCAGAGGCGAGTCCGCTTCATTGGCGCGGCCGTCGGCGTCCCTGTCCCAGAATTTGCGTCCACTCAGCGTGACTCCGCGGAAGTTGCCGAAGTCCAGGTCGTCGAACGACGCACCGCTCGTCAACTCGACCGTGTGACCGGGCGGTCCGCCCGTCATCGCGTCGTTGAGGTCGACCAGCACGCGGCTCGTGTTGTTCGTCTCATCGGCCTCGAGCAGGTGGTTGTCGGGATCGACGATCGCTTCGAGCCAATAGGGCCCGCGCGGCAGGTCCGTGATGTCGATCTCCTGGCCCTCGGTGTACGGATCGTAGATGTCTTCCCACCCGACCGAAATACGTTGCACATCGTCGCAGCCGAATCCGCTGGGGTCTGGGTCGAAGTTGGGCAGCGTGTCGTCGTAGATGCTCGAATCGACCAGGCAGAAACTCGTCTTGTTCCCGCCCGCCACAACCGCGCCGACCTCCGGCCTGCCATCCCCGTTCGCGTCGGGCAACACGGTTCGCAGGTTGTACTGGGTGTAATTGTTGAAGTGTATGTGTCCGTGTTCGGCGTGAAACTCGAAGCGCCCAGCCTCGCGGTCCTGAAAGCGTCCCTCACGGCCATAGATCCGCTGCACCACGATCTGCGTGCCGTCGCCGAGGTTGCGGCCGCCGCGCAGCTCCATCGGACCAGCGCCGATATTTGGCGTCGCCTGCCCGAAACGCACTACGTCGCCATCGACGAACCACTCCGCCAACCCATTCTCGACGTCCACGATCAAGTCGGGCAGAAGTTGAGCGGCGTTGCCGCCGCCCGGCGCACCGTCCACCGCACCGCGGACAATCTGCGTTGTCTGTTCGGTCGCGAGCGATTCGGCCGCCAGCTTGGCCGGCGCAGGGAAGACCTGGAGCCATCCCTCCTGCTGGGCTTCCGCGACGCGGAACGCCCCCGGTCCGAGGTTTTCGAACACGTATAGGCCGGAGTCGGTGGCCGGATCGATCACGGGATCAACACTCGTGGTGGTCGTGGTGGCGACGATGTGGCCATTGGAGTCGAGCAGGTTGATGACCCAGCCATCGAGTCCAGGCTCATCGGCGTCGTGCTCGCCGTTACCGTTGAGGTCGTGAAATGTTTGTCCGCGGATGGCAGCACGCTCGAAATTGCCGAAATCAACCCCGGCAACGTCCTCGCCGTCGCTGATCGTGAGGATGTGCGGTGCGACACGGAACGGTTGGAAGCGAATCGCACTGTCGCCGATGTCCCACTGTTCGTCGCCCGGTTCGATCAATTCGAACACGGTAAGGTTGCCGTTCGTGCCGCCCGGCGCCAGTTGGCTGAAGTCCGACTCGGTTGGAGCTTCAGGCGCCCCTGGGCTCAGTCCGACCAGCATTGAATTGGTGAACTGATGCGGAGTCGTTATCGCACCGTAGGCAAAGACTACCTCACCGCTCGGGAAAAGTTGGATCTGGAATGTGTTCGCATCGGTTCCGCCGCCGAAACTGGCGACTCGATCCCACGTGATCACGGCCCGATCGCCAAGATCGTTGAAGAACACGTCGCCCGCCGTCAATGGGTTCAGATCGGTCCAGAAGGGAGCGAGTCGCGGCGCGCCGCCGATGAGACCATCGACCGATCCGGAACAGCACCCCGCGCCGTCGTCGCGGCCCAACGAAACGAAACCGTTCGTTGATACGAACACGTCCTGATACGATCCGTCGGCAAACGGAAACACGAAACTCAGGCCGACCTCCACCACACTGTCATCGGACTCGCCCAGCTCCAGCGGCTCCCCGAACTCGTCGTGGAATTCGCCGTCGCGCGAAACGAACCAACCCGGATTGACCGGGATCGTCTGCATCCAACCGTCGGGCACTACCTCAGACACCGCGCGACGTCCGGCGGCGAGGCCGGTGAGCGAGTAGTCGCCGTCGCCATTGGTGACGACGCCGACCTCGCCAGGGTCCTGCACGCCGTTCTCGTTGTCGTCCGCGAACACCGTCCAACCGGCGAGGCCCAGTTCGCCCGTATCTTGCACGCCGTTGCCGTTGAGGTCCTCGAATACTTGGCCGCTGACCGTACTGAGCAGTTCGCGACGATCGAGGACCTCGACGCGCAGGGCCGCGCGCCGAGCATGAAGTGGCGAGCCTGCACGACCGCGGCAGTTGCGGCGTACTCGGTGTGATCGGGTTGATAAGCGTGGTGCAAAGCGCACGGTAGCCGACAAGATGGAGGTAAACTTCATACGTGGACGTCAGTGTTTTCTCCCGTTGAAAACCGGGAGTTCTCGCATGTGTTGTTTCACGACAATCGTTGTCGCCAGTCCGGCCGGACGACCCGGATTGCCGGGCCATGATACCAAACGAGTCAGTTCATTGGCTCGGAGTTTTTTTTGGGCCGGTGTTTTCAAACAGATACAGGCCCGACTTGCCGGGACAGACGAGGTCGATGTCGCCGTCGCCGTCGATGTCGCGGGCATCGATCTGCAGCCCGGTTCCGGCTGAGCCGCGGGCGAAGTCGCGCAGCGCCCAGCGGTCTTTGGCCTCGGCCGGCGCGCCGCGGGCCGGCTCGCCCTCGTAGATGACGTGTTTCGTCCACTTGCCCTCCGAGCGATCGAACTTGAAGTAGTACACACACGGGGCGTCGGTCGCCCCCGGCTCCACTTCGTGTGCGTAGACTCGCTTGCCCGTGAGCAGTTCAGGCTGCTTGTCGCCGTCGAGGTCGAGCCACAGCAACGTGTGCACCTGTGAGAACGTGGTGTCTATGTCCGCCCGGGTCCATTGCCGCTTGCCGCCAGCGTCGGTTGTCTGACGCAGCCAGTGAAGGCCAAAGGCGTGCCCCATGCCCCAGACGACATCGGTCAGTTTGTCGCCGTCGACGTCGCGGCCGAGGATCAAAATGCCCGCCGCGCCCAGTTGAAACTCGGCGTGGAACGGCCAGCGGTGCTCGCCGGCCTGCGGGGGCTGCTCGTACCAGCCCTTTGGCGTGATGATGTCGGTGCGGCCGTCGCCGTTGATGTCCCCGACTCCGACGCCGTGCCCGGCTCCCTCGACGCCGAGATCGTGCTTCGTCCACACGACCTCTGGCTTCTGCTGCGCGAGTTCGTACCACACCACGGTGTTCACTGTGTTCGGCAGCAGGTCAAGCTTGCCGTCGCCGTTGACGTCCACAAGTTGAGCGGTTTCGCTGGGCCCGGGCGTATCGATCTCGTGCTCGATCCAGGGCTTGGTCGCGTCGCCCGGATGTTCGATCCAGCCGACGCGGCGCCGGAAGTAGTCGCACGTGACCATGTCGATCTTGCCGTCGCCGTTCACGTCGAGCGGCAGATCGGCGAAGTCGTCGTAGTAATGCGGGTTCTGTTTGCTCGGCGGGATGTCGCGCACCTTGTGCCGCGTCCAGTTCGGCGCCTCGTACCACGAATCGCCGCTGAAGACGTCGATCTTGCCGTCGCCGTTCAGGTCGGCCGCGCCGGCGGCCTCGTAGGGAGATTGGTCGTTGATCGTATGCTTGCGCCAGCCGGTTTCGCGTGCGCTCGGTTCCGCGCTGGGCGCCGCGCCCAAGCACAACGCCGTTACCGCCGCGCCCGCGGCCATCATGAAGCATCTGGACATTCGAGTACCTTCCAACATTGGTCATTTCCCAGTCGACACTCGCAACTCGCGCAGGCATTCTACGCCGAAATCAGGTAAGCTCCCACCTGAATCTGGCTGAACCTGCATCTGTGATTGCGATCGAAATCGGAGAGCCATGCACCCCAACGAAGTCGTCGTCGCGCCCGACATGCTACGGTCGTTCACGAGCCAACTCTTTCAGAAAACCGGTGTGTCTGCGCCCGACGCCGACGCGGTTGCCGACGTTCTGGTGCGCACCGACCTGCGCGGCATCTTCAGTCACGGCACACGACTCGCGCCGAACTATTTGAACCACCTGCTCGATGGCCACATGAACCCGCGGCCGCAGCCGCGAGTCGAGCGTGAGACGGCCGCGATGGCACTGGTCGACGCCGATCGCGGCGTCGGACACCTGGCCGCACTCGACGGCATGCGCCGGGCACTGGACAAGGCGCTCAAGGTCGGCGTGGGGATGGTGAACGTGCGACGCAGCCACCACCTCGGCGCCGCGTCGATCTACGCGATGTTGCCGCTCGATGCCGGCTGTGTCGGCTTCGTCACGACGAACACCGGCGGCGCGAGTGTCGCGCCGTACGGAGGTCGCGGCGGCGCGCTGGCGAACCATCCGCTCGCCTGGGCGTTCCCGACTCGCGGGTCGTTCCCGATCGTCGTCGACATGGCCGTCGGAGTCGCCGCGTGGCAGCGAGTTGAGACGATGCGCATCTACGGCCAGAAGCTGCCGCCGGCGTGGTGTCTGGACAAAGAGGGCAACGAGACGGACGACCCGGCCAAGGCGTGGATCATGTTCCCCGCGGGCGGCACGCGCGGCTACGGACTGGCGCTGGTCGCGGGCCTGTTGGCCGGCGCCCTTTCGGGCGGCCAGTTTCCCAGCCGCCGAAAGCGCTACGACGCGGCCGAGCATTCCGAACACACGTTCCTCGCCATCTCGATCGACCACTTTGTCGGCCGCGATCAGTTTCTCGACGAGGTCGATGAGGCGGTCGCTGCCTGTCAGCGCACCGCGCCGCTCGCCGGCTTCGATCGCGTGCGGCTGCCCGGCGAACTGGAGTGGGAGAAAGAGCAGAAGTGGCGCGGCGAGGGGATTCCGATCCATCGCGATCACCTTGACCGGCTCGCCACGATCGCGGCGAAGCTGCAGACGCCGACATTCTGGTAGCCGTCCGCGGCTAGGGAGTTGGCTTGGGCCGGTTCGCTCGCTCGACCTGTTGCAGTGACGTGCCAGGTTAATCTACTATTCGCGATCGATGCCACTTTCATGGAACGAAATCCGCCATCGGGCCATTCAGTTCAGCCGCCGCTGGACCGGGACGCAGCGAGAATCGGCCGAGAAACAGACGTTCTGGAACGAGTTCTTCGATGTCTTTGGCGTGAGCCGCCGCGCCGTCGCCAGCTTCGAGGAACCGGTCAGGAAACTATCGGGACACTTCGGCGCGATCGACCTTTTCTGGAAGGGCATGCTGCTCGTCGAGCACAAGAGCCTCGGGGAAAACCTCGAAGCGGCGGAGTCTCAGGCGTTTGAGTACATCCAGTCCCTGGTCCGAGACGGCCGCCACGACGAGATTCCGCGCTATGTGATCGTCTCGGACTTCGCCCGCATCGCACTGCACGACCTCGGTACCGGCGAGCTAGCCGCGGGCGCACGGCAATCGGCGGGAGTCGCGGACCGCCGCCGACGGGCGAGTGGCGATGCCGGAAGGGTCGCCACATGCGAAGTCACGCTCGCCGATTTCCATCGGCACATTCACGCCTTCGCCTTCATTCCGGGGTACAAGCAACACACGTTTGAGGACCAGGACCCGATCAACCTGAAGGCGGTCGCCATCATGGGCGATCTGCACGACGCTCTGGAAGGCGGCGGCTTCAGGGGGTACGAGCTCGAGCGGTTCCTGGTTCGCGTGTTGTTCTGCCTGTTCGCGGAAGACACCGGCATCTTCGAGCGCGAGAGCTTTCGTCTCTACCTGGAAAACCGCACGGCCGAAGACGGCTCGGACCTGGGCGCTCAGCTCAATCGCCTGTTCGACGTTCTCAACACGCCGGCGGCCGAACGGCAGGCGAACCTTGAAGAAACCCTGAGCGGGTTCCCGTACGTGAACGGCGACCTCTTTTCCCAGCGACTCGGGTTCGCCGAATTCAGCCGCGACATGCGAAACTCGCTCTTGGCCTGCACTCGCTTCGATTGGTCGCGTATTTCCCCGGCCGTCTTTGGCGCCCTGTTCCAAAGCGTGATGGAGCCGCGCGAGCGCCGGCAGATCGGCGGCCACTATACGAGCGAACGCGACATCCTGAAGGTCATCCGGGCGCTGTTCCTGGACGATCTGGAGGCGGAGTTCGCGGCGATCCTCACAGACAGGTCCACTCGCCGCCGCGCGCGGCTTGACGAGTTCCAGCGGAAGCTCGCGAGTCTGCAGTTTCTCGACCCGGCCTGCGGGTGCGGCAACTTCTTGGTCATCACCTACCGCGAACTGCGGCGGCTGGAAATCGAGTTGCTCAAACTGCTGCACGGCCGCCAGCGGGCCCTGACGCTCGAAGACGTAAACAGGTTGGCTCAAGTGGACGTGGACCAGTTCTATGGCATCGAGATCAGCGAGTGGCCCGCGCGCATTGCCGAAGTGGCTCTGTGGCTGATGGACCACCAAATGAACATTCAACTGTCCGAGGCGTTCGGCCAGTACTATGTTCGTCTGCCGCTCCGAAAGTCGCCGCACATCCACGTCGCCAACGCGCTCCGCGCCGACTGGAGCAACGTTCTTCCACCTGACAGGTGCCACTACGTGCTGGGCAACCCGCCGTTCGTGGGCGGCAAGTACCAGTCGCCAGACCAGCGTACAGACATGCAGCTCGTGGCGGGCGACGTACAAAACAGCGGGTTGCTCGACTATGTCGCCGGTTGGTATTTCAAAGCGGCGAACTACATCGAGGGCACGCGAATCGTCGTCGGATTTGTCTCTACCAATTCCATCACCCAAGGCGAGCAGGTCGGTGTGTTGTGGGGCGAACTCTTCAAGCGATTCCAAGTGAAGATACACTTCGCGCACCGAACGTTTGCTTGGGAGAGTGAGGCACGCGGCAAGGCACACGTCCACGTCGTCATCGCCGGTTTCGCCCGTTTTGACACATCGAACAAGCGAATCTACGACTACGAGGCGGCGACTGAACTCGCGACCGAACAAGAGTCCGCCGCGAGGCGAGTTACGGTGCTCGGCGTTCGCAACATCAGCCCCTATCTCGTCGAGGGGCCAGACCAGGCGATCACGAACCGTGGCAGACCGTTGTGCGACGTGCCGCCCATTGGAATCGGCAACAAGCCGATTGACGGGGGTAACTACCTGTTCACCCCGGACGAAAAAGCGGAGTTCTTGAAGCTCGAGCCGGACGCCAAGCCGTTTTTTCGGCGCTGGGTGGGATCAGAGGAGTTCATCAACGGGATCGAGCGGTGGTGTCTCTGGCTTGGCGATTGCCCACCTGCGCAGTTGCGTCGCATGCCGCACGCGCTTGCCCGCGTCGAGGCGGTCCGCAAACTACGGCTGGCGAGCAAGAGCGCCCCGACTCGAAAGATCGCCGCAACGCCGACGCGCTTTCATGTCGAGAATTTCCCCCGCCGCTCCTACCTCGTCATCCCCAAGGTGAGTTCTGAGCGGCGGCTTACATTCCAATCGGCTTCTTGAAGCCGGATACGATCAGCAGCGACCTGCTACTGGTGGTGGCCGACGCCACGCTGTACCACTTCGGCGTGCTCTCTTCGGCGATGCACATGGCTTGGGTCCGCCAGGTCTGCGGGCGGCTTGAATCGCGCTATCGCTACTCGGCCAAGCTCGTTTACAACAACTATCCGTGGCCTCTGTCGCCTTCTGGCCCCCAGCGCGGGGCGGTCGAAACGGCCGCACAGGAAGTGCTCGATCTGCGCGTCGCTTTCGGCGATGGCCGAGCGGGCTTCCTACCGACTCGAAAGCCGAGCGTCGATGCCGCTACACTCGCCGACCTGTACGATCCACTCGCGATGCCACTGGCGCTCCGCAAGGCGCACCACGAGCTTGACCGTGCGGTGGACCGATGCTACGGGATTAGGCCCTTAACGAACGACCGCCAGCGTGTCGAGTTCCTCTTTGGTCTCTACGAACAACTCGCGGCGCCACTTCTGCCGCAGACCAAGGCCCGCCACACGCGGTCGGGTTGAACCGCGCAGGATAGACTGCCAGGTGCTGCAATAGTCGAAGGGAAGTCTTTCCGGGCGGGTCACAGGTAGCGTTCCAGGGCGTAGGCTTGGTGCGGGCGTAGGCTGGGTGCGGCACCCAGCCTACCACTGCGGCGAATAGTCGAAGGGAAGTCCCTCCGGGCGGGTCACAGGTAGCGTTCCAGTATCCGGTGGCTGTAGCTGTCGAGGTTCGTGAGGTCGGGAATCAGGTAGCGGACGCCGTGTGCGTCGATGATCATGGCGCGGCGTTCGTCGAGACGGCGGACGTCGTCGTCGGTCTTGAGCAGGAACCGCGTGCGACCGCGATCGGTGTCGACCTCCCACTCGCACGGCTCTGAGTTGGCCGATACGTGCAGGATGCGTCGCAGGACGGGTACGAACTCGCGTCGCGCCAGTTCCTCTTCGAGCAGCCGTCGCGCGGGTCCGGGTACGTCGGAAAGCCTGTCGATCCAGAGGACCTCGTGGCCGTCGCCGTCGAGGACCGAGACACTGTGCGCCGGATCCGAAATCGGAAACGCCCGCACCGGATCGACGCCGACGTGAGTCGCGCCGGCGGCGTCGGTCAGTACAAGCTGACCGTAGGCGTCGTAACTCAATTCAAAACCCGGACACGGGGCGCATGCGTCGCCGTGCGGCGGGCTATCCAGCCTGCCGCGGTCGGAGTTGGCAGCTTGGCAATCCTGTCCCACGGCCGGTCCTTCGTCACTCGACATGGCTAGATTCCTACCTTCTGAACCAGTTCCTGTTGGGCGCGGTGCAGCCGAGCGTACGCGCCGTCGCGTGCGAGCAGATCCTGATGGTTTCCGATCTCCGAGATGCTCCCGCGCTCGATCACGACGAGCCGGTCGGCGCGGCGTAGCGTGCTGAGGCGGTGGGCGATCGCGATCGTCGTGCGGCCGCGGATCAGGTTTTCGAGGGCGGCCTGGATTTCGCGCTCGGTTTGGGTGTCGACCGACGACGTGGCCTCGTCCAGGATCAAGATGCGTGGGTCGATCAGCAGCGCGCGGGCGATCGAGATGCGCTGTCGCTCGCCGCCCGAAAGCGACTGGCCGCGCTCGCCGACCATCGAGTCGTAGCCGTCGGGCATCTTCAGGATGAACTCATGAGCGCGGGCCGCGCGGGCGGCGGCGATGATCTGGGCTCGCGTCGCACCGGGCTTGCCGTAGGCAATGTTGTCGGCCACCGAGCCGTAGAATAGGAACGGGTCCTGCAGCACGATGCCGATGTTGCGGCGGTACTCCTCCACCGGGAACGATCGAATGTCCGTGCCGTCCACCAGGATCGCTCCCTCGGCGACGTCGTAGAAGCGGCAGATCAGGTTGATGAGTGTGCTCTTGCCCGCGCCGCTTGGGCCGACCAAGCCGACCATCTCGCCGCTGCGAATCTGCACGTCGATGCCGTGCAGCACCTCGCGCGTGCCGTACTTGAAGCGGACCTCGCGCAGTTCGATCTCCCCGTGGACCCGGCCCGGATGCACCGGCCGGACCGGCTCGGCGACGCTCGGCACGCGATCGAGGATCTCGAAGATGCGCTGGGCGCTGGCCGCGGCCCGTTGCGTCGCCGGCACCAAGCGAATGATGTCCTCGATACGCGTATAAAACCGGCCAATGTACGCGAGAAACGCCGTCAGCACTCCGACCGTTACTTGATGCTCATAGACTCGCCAGACGCCGACCCCCCAAACGACCAACAGGCCGCTGGCCGTGAGCAGCGTCACCATCGGCGTGAAGTACGACCACACGACGTTCACGCGGTCGGCTGTCAGCAAGACTCGGTCGTTGGCGCGGCCGAATCGCTGAATCTCGCGACGCTCCTGGGCAAACGCCTTGACCACGCGAATGCCGGGTATCGCGTCGGCCAGCACGCTGGTCATGTCGGCCCAAGCGATCCCACCCGCGCGCAGGAGCCGACGCAGTTTCGATCGCACCCAGTGAATCAGCCAGACCATGAACGGAAACGGCGCCAGCGCCGCCGCCGCCAGCACTGGGTCGATCCAGATCAGGATGCCCGCCACCATCACGATCATGATCGTGTCGGTCGCGAAGTCGACCATGTTCAGCGACAGAAAATTGCAGATGCGATCGGTGTCGCTGCTCACCCGCGACATCAGATCGCCCGTACGCTTGCCGCCGAAGAATTCGAGCGACAGGCACTGCAGGTGCGCGTAGGTCTTGTTCCGCAAGTCCGCGCTGATGCGCTCGCCTACCCACGACAGTCGGTAATGACGCGCCCAGTCGAGCAGCCATGCGACCAGCGCCATGCCGACCAGTCCGACGAGGTACCACCCGACCAGGCTGAAATCGACCGCCTTGCCGTTCTGATACGGCACGAGCACTCGGTCGAGCAGCGGAATCGTCAGATAGGGCGGGATCAGGCCGGCCGTGGTGCTGGCCAGCGTCAGTACGAATCCGAGGAAGATCGCGCCCGCACGCGGCCGGGCGACGCCGAGCAATCGCGAGAGCGCCGGGATCGTCTGCGGGGCCGACTCGGGTGCGCACGCAGCACACTGGCCGTCATACGACGTGATCAACGCACCACAGCTCGGACACACAGACGCCGTGGCTGCGGCGTCGCGGGCGCCGCTACGAAACGTGTTGAATCGCTGGACGAACCGATGTGCCGCCGTACTCCGCCCCGTTGTGTACCTCCAGTGCTCCAACCGGCGTCGCTCGTCCGTCAACTCGAGCACGCCCGCGCCGCCTTGGTCGCGACTACGCAACGCCGCCCCAGGTTCGAGCGGCCACGTTTCCCAAAGTCGCCGATCGCCGTTACGATCCGCTCCGACCGACCATGTCGCCATGACGCGGCTGTTGGTCAGCACGACTAGCCCATCGGCAAACCGAAGCCGTTCGTCGAGATCCGGCTCAAAGAACGCAACCAGCTCCTCGCCCTCCCGAAGCTCGGTTTCCAGCGGCCTTTTCCACGGGCCCGGCAGATGCAGCCATACCTCTGTTTGTTCGTCCAACCGTGGGTGCTCCATAGAGTTAGAAAATACGGCCAAATAGAAAAAATAGGCATTCTTGACTACCGATTCTGGACGATTAGTATATCAACCAACATTCGTCGTGCGGCAGGTCATCCTGCCAGGCGTTTGGATCGGGCCTCAGTGAGTCTACTGCCGTGTCTCGAGTCTCGTCGTCCCGCGAATTGAGCTATTGCCCCAGGGTTTGCGACTGGGATGAAGCTGCCGTCGAACGCGCGGTTGGCTATCCACGTCGCGATGGCGCCAACGGAAGGCCCTTGCACCCACCGCCTCATCGGTCCCATCAGGATGCGGGGGTCGATCTGACCTCTGATCGCAACCGAAGAGTGGATCCCACCAGGCACGGATTCTGATCGCCTTCGCTTGAGTTCGTATCGGCGACGGCATGTCAGGTCCAAGTATCAACCCGTTAGCCAGCGGTTTCGGTGGTTGGTCGCCGGCGGCTTGGGGCGCGCCGGGCGCGACTTTCCAACCGCCGAGAACGACACAAACAGAGTCAAACAGCCTTTGCGGGATCACGTCCCGCCAAGCTTAAAATAAGTGAGCTTACCCAACATGGAGTTGAACAAGGTTCTGGCCCTACGTGGGCCTAACATCTGGGCCAATTTCCCCATGCTCGAGGTGTGGGTGGATATTGGCCAACTGGAACAGACCTCGTCGGACGAGATTCCCGGTTTCAACGACCGTTTGACCGCATGGCTGCCGAGCATGATCGAGCATCGTTGCAGCGTTGGTCAGCGTGGCGGCTTCTTCGAGCGACTGCGACGTGGTACGTACATGGCGCACATTCTCGAACACGTCACGATCGAACTGCAGACGCTGGCGGGCACCGAAGTCGGATACGGCCGCACACGAGAGACTTCGACCAGCGGCGTTTACAAGGTGGCGATCGAGTACGAGAACGAAGACCTCGCTCGCGCCTGCCTCGATGTGGCTCGCGAGTTGTGCATGGCGGCCGTGCACGATAAGTCGTTTGACGTGGCCGGCGAGGTGCGCCGGCTGCGCGATCTTGCGCAAGACGTGTGTCTGGGCCCCAGCACCGGCGCGATCGTGCGGTCCGCACACAAGCGGGGCATCCCGTTTCGCAGGCTCAACAGCGGGAGCATGGTGCAGTTTGGACACGGCCACAAACAACGCCGCATTGTGGCTGGCGAGACGAGCAACACTAGTGCTATCGCCGAGTCGATCGCCCAGGACAAAGAGCTGACGCGCAAGCTGCTCGCGGCCGGCGGAATTCCGGTGCCGGTCGGCAGGCCGGTGAAGGACGCCGACGACGCATGGGAGGCTGCTGAGGAGATCGGGCTGCCGGTGGTGGTCAAACCGCAGTGCGGCAATCACGGGCGCGGCGTTTCAACGAACCTGAGTTCGCGCGAGCAGGTGCTCGCCGCCTACGCCGCCGCCCGCACGGAAGAAGAGGACATTGTCGTTGAGCGGTTCGCGCCGGGCTTTGATCACAGGCTGCTCGTCGTCGGCGACCGACTCGTCGCCGCCGCCCGACGCGATCCCGCCCAGGTCGTTGGCGACGGCGTTCACACGATCAGCCAGCTCATCGAGGCCGTCAACCAGGACCCGCGCCGCGGCGATGGGCACGGAGCGGTGCTCACCCGAATTGCTCTCGACGACATCGCCCTGCAGGTGCTCGCCGATCAGGGCATGACGGCCGACTCGACGCCGCCCGCGTGCGCCCGCGTGCTGATCCGTCGCAACGCGAATCTGAGCACCGGCGGCACCGCCACCGATGTCACGGACCTGGTGCATCCCGACGTGGCCGCGCGCGTCGTCGAGGCCGCCCGGATCATTGGACTCGACGTCACGGGCGTTGACGTGATCGCGACCGACATCGCGCGGCCGCTTGAAGAGCAAGGCGGCGTGATCGTCGAACTCAACGCCAGCCCCGGGCTGCGTATGCACTTGGCGCCGTCCGACGGCAAGCCGCGCCCGGTCGGCGAGGCGATCGTCGACACGTTGTTTCCGGCCGGCGAAAACGGCCGCATCCCGATCGTGGCGGTCACCGGCGTCAACGGCAAGACGACGACCACTCGTTTGATCGCACACATCGTCGCCGCGACCGGCAAACGAGTCGGCATGACCTGCACCGACGGCGTCTACGTTGGCGAGCGGCGAATCGACGCGGGCGATTGCAGCGGACCAGTGAGCGCCCAGAATGTGTTGCTCAATCCACTGGTCGAGGCCGCCGTCTTCGAGACCGCGCGCGGCGGCATTCTGCGCGCGGGACTCGGCTTCGACCGCTGTGACGTATCGGTCGTGACGAACATTGGCGAAGGCGACCACTTGGGCCTATCAGACATCGACGCACCCGACGCACTCGCCCGTGTGAAGCGAGTGATCGTCGAGGCCACGGCGAAACACGGCACGGCCGTACTCAACGCCCAGGACCCGCTGGTCGCCGAGATGGCCGCGCGAACTCCGTGTACCGTCATGTTCTTTTCCCGCGACCCGGACCACGCGGTCATCGCGCTGCATCGAAACATGGGCGGCCGCGCCGTGATCGTTCGCGACGGGTCGATTGTGCTGGTTGAAGGCGAACGCGAGGCGCCGCTGGCGCCGCTCACCCAGGTGCCGCTCACGCATGACGGCCGCGTGCCGTTCCAGGTCGAGAACGCCCTCGCCGCCGCCGGTGCGGCGTGGTCGCTCGGCATCGCTCCCGACGTCATCCGCGCGGCGCTTCAGACGTTCCAGCCCGACATGAAGCACTCGCCTGGCCGGTTCAATCTGTTTGATATTGCCGGCGCGACGGTGATCGTCGACTACGGCCACAACGTCTCGTCGCTCGCGGCACTGCTCGAGACCGTGCAGCAATTCCCGCACGAGCGGCGAACCGTCGTCTACAGCGCGGCTGGCGACCGACGCGACTGCGACATGGTGCGCCAGGGCGAACTGCTCGGCGACTCGTTCGATCGCGTGGTCCTGTATGAAGACCACTACACGCGCGGCCGCGCCGAGGGCGAGATCATGGGGCTGTTTCGCCAGGGACTCGTCGGGCGCACTCGAGTGCGCGAGATTCACGAGGTCCGCGGCGCGGTCAAGTCTATGGAGACCGCGTTGTCGATGGTCCAGCCGGGCGAGCTGCTCGTCATCCAAGCCGACGCCATTGACGAATCAGTCGCCTTCATTCGCAACTACCTGGCATCGCGGGCGACGGGAGTCGAGATCACACTGGACGACGCGCTCGGCGCGGCTGCTCCGGATGTGCCGCCGCTTCCGCCTGCGATAACCGGTACGACGCTGCCGCGGCCGCACAGTGCCATCGTCGACGATGCCGAGTCGATGGCGCTCGTCTGCGCGGGGCGATAGGTTCCTATGACGCCCAGCAAGAACTATCTCGACCAGTGTCGCGGACTCGTGGGCGTCATCGACCGGCAGGCTCATGCGATCGAACAGGCGGCCGACTGGTTCGCCGCAACCATCATGGACGGCCGCATGGTTCACGTGTTTGGATCGGGTCACAGCCGGATCATGGTCGAGGAAATGTGGCCGCGCTACGGATCGTTTCCCGGATTCAATCCGATCGTCGAACTGTCGCTGACGTTTCACAATCCGGTCGTCGGCCCGAACGGCCAGCGGCAAGCGATGTTTTTGGAGAACGTGGCGGGCCTGGCCGAACGCATCTTGCGCAACTTTGACCTTGCCCCCGTCGACTCGGCGCTCGTCATCTCATCGAGCGGTTGCAACCTGGTTCCCATCGAGATGGCCGAGGGATTTCGCCGGCGAGGCATCAAGACCGTGGCGATCGTGAGCCGGCGGCACTCCGACTCGACTCCCAGCAAGCATCCACGCGGCCTGAAGCTGTCCGACGTCGCCGACCTGGTGCTCGACACGGGCGCTCCGCCAGGCGACGCGATGGTCGCGATCGACGGACTCGACACGCCGGTCGCTCCCGGTTCGACGATCGGTGGATGCATGTTGGTGAACGCGATCAAGGCCGAGGTCGCACTGCGGCTCACGCGAGCAGGCTCGCCGCCCCGAGTGCTCACGGGCGCCGCTGTTGTTGGTCCGCAACGGGCCGCCGAACTCTTCGAGGCCGCCTACGACGAACACGCGCGGCGCCTGGCCAAGCTGTACGAGAACGTGGGCAAGTGATCCGGGTGGATTCCATGAATCAACAGCCGCTTCGCACCACGGTCGTCGGGAGCTACCCGTTTCCTGGGTGGCTGGAGTTCGCGTCGCGGCGGCTCGATGAGTTCGGCGAGGCCGACCTTGCTGAGTTGCAAGACGACGCCGTGATCGCCGCCATCCACGATCAGATGGCGGCCGGGCTCGACGTAATCACCGACGGCGAACAGACGCGGCTCGATTTTAATCTGTCGTTCTACGGTTGCCTGGACGGCATCGAGCGTGAGTCGCGTCCACCGCGCCGATTCGGCCCGCCGGCGCACGATCAGCGGGGGCGGCACCAGATCAATGGCGTACTCGCCGCACCGCGCGGGCTGGGCGTGGTTCAGGAGTTCGTGCGACTGAAGCGGTTGGCCCCGACTGGACCGTGCCTGAAAGCCAGTGTGCCCGGACCGTACACGCTCGCCGGCCGGCTGGCGCCCGGCGGTCGCTACAAAGACCGCTACGAGATCACTGAGGCCCTGCTGCCGATCGTGCGAGGCGAACTGGAGTCGCTGGTGCAGGCCGGCTGCTGCGAACTGACCGTGGACGAACCGTCGATGAGCTGCTACGCGCACCGCGAAGACGTTCGCCGGCTTGTCGATATCTTCAACCGAACGGTTGCGCCCGTAGTCGGCCGCTGTCGCCTGTCGACTCATTTGTGCTTCGGCAACTTCAAGGGCCGAGCGGTCGGGCCGCGGCGCTACGCGCCGATGTTTCCGGCGTTCCTGGACCTCACGGTCGACGAGATTCACCTGGAAATGGCCAGCCGAGAGTTCGCCGAGCTTGAGATCATTGGTGAGATCGCGGCGAAGACGGGTGTCGCGATCGGCGTCATCGACGTGAAGAGCTACTACATCGAGACGTGCGACGACGTCGCCGACCGGGTCCGCCGCTGCCTGAGTTACGCCTCGCCGCAGCGATTGTCGTTTGCCCCGGACTGTGGCTTGAGCCAGACCGCACGCTGGGCCGCGCGGCAGAAACTTCGGAACATGGTCGAGGGCGTCGCGCGAGTCCGCCGCGAACTCGGCCTCTAAACCAAGTACTGTGCCACATTGAATAGGGTCTGAAATCGGCTTCGGTCGTTTAACCCCGTTTAACCCGCAGCCGCAGGCGAGGCGCAACAAACGCCAGCCATGCCTCGCCTGCGGCTGCGGGTTAAACGAATTCGAACCCTTTCCATGTGGAGCAGTACTAAATGGCCTTGCGTGATCCTGGGAGTCCGCAGGGACAGTAGCCCGACGCGCCAGCGAGGGACCGGGCCTGATTTCTTGTGATTTCGCCATGTGCCCCCTCGCTGGCGCGTCGGGCTACTGTCCCAGAATCGTGCAAGGCTATTTAGGTCAAGAGAACTAAAATTCCCCCAGGCGCGTCTGTACAATAGCTCTCGTTCAACAGGAACGAGCCCGGTCAATTCAAGGAATCCCCAGCGCATGAGCACCGCAGTGAAGCAACCGCAGACGATGTTCGACAAGATTTGGGATCAGCACGTGGTGCATGCCGAGGCCGGAAAGCAGACGATCCTCTACGTCGACCTACACCTCGTGCACGAAGTGACCAGTCCACAAGCGTTTGAAGGGCTGCGCCTCGCCGGCCGCCGCGTGCGGCAGCCGCAGCGGACGATCGCCACGCCCGACCACAATGTGCCGACCACCGACCGCAGGCTGCCGATCGCCGATCCGATCTCGCGGCAACAGATCGACACGCTGCGACGGAACTGCCGCGAGTTTGGGGTGCGACTCTACGACCTCGACGACCCGCAGCAGGGTATCGTCCACGTGATCGGCCCGGAACTCGGCCTGACCCAGCCGGGCATGACCATCGTCTGTGGCGACAGTCACACATCGACGCACGGCGCGCTCGGCGCCCTGGCATTCGGCATCGGCACGAGCGAAGTCGAGCACGTATTGGCGACGCAGACTCTGCTGCAGTACAAGCCCAAGACGCTGGAGCTGCGGATCGATGGAGAGCTTGGCCCCGGCGTGACCGCCAAGGACCTGATCCTGTACCTCATCGGCCAAATAGGCGCCGACGGCGCGACCGGCTACTGCATCGAATACACCGGCGCCGTGATCCGCGGCTTGAGCATGGAGAACCGCCTGACCGTGTGTAACATGTCGATCGAGGCCGGCGCACGGGCCGGTATGATCGCACCCGACGAGCGGACGTACGCCTACCTGCGCGGTCGGCCGTTCGCTCCGACCGACTTCGACGCGGCGGTGGCGAAGTGGAAACAACTGCCTAGCGACCCCGGCGCGACCTACGACCGGTCGATCGTCTTTGCCGGACGCGACATCGCACCGCAGGTCACTTGGGGAACCAATCCGGGTCAGGTGACGAGCGTCGACGGCTGCGTGCCGCGAGCGGCGGATCTGGAAGGCGACGACAATCGCAAGACGGCGGCCAGTGCGATCAAGTACATGGGACTTGAGGGGGGGGAGCCGATTACGTCGCTGCGAATCGACCGCGTGTTCATCGGCTCGTGTACGAACAGCCGGATCGAAGACCTGCGCGAGGCGGCGTTGGTGGTGCGCGGCCATCGCGTCGCGTCGGGCGTTCACGCCATGGTCGTGCCCGGCAGCGGCCAGGTGAAGCGCGAGGCCGAGTCGGAGGGCCTCGATCGTGTGTTCGCCGAGGCTGGCTTCGACTGGCGCGAGCCGGGTTGTTCGATGTGCCTGGGGATGAACCCCGACACGCTGTCGCCGGGCGAGCGCTGCGCGTCTACTTCGAATCGAAACTTCGAGGGCCGCCAGGGCAAGGGTGGTCGCACGCATCTTGTTTCGCCCGCGATGGCCGCGGCCGCCGCGGTCGCTGGGCATTTCGTCGATATTCGGTACTGGAGCTACAAAGCACAGGGCAAGTAACGTCAGGGCGTGTTCCACATCCCGACCCGGGAGGTGCGTGATGGCACGGCATCAATCGTCGAGCGTGCTGGCAGCTATTCTGGTGTTGTTCACGGGGAACGTGGTGTTCTCGTTGGCCGCCTACTTCGCGTGGCACGAGGGCGCGCGGGCGAAGGCCGACGCCGACACTGCCCGCAGCGAACGCGAAGCCGCGCGAAAGTCGCACGCGGCCGCCATCGGCCAACTCGACGCCCTGCGCCAGAGGCTGACCCGAGTGCCCGGCCTTGAGTTCGCCGAGTTGCTCACGTCGATCGACGACGACCTGCGCCAGTACGGCGCCGGGGCGCCCAACGAGACCTACGCCGACGTCGTGCGCCGCCTGCAGTCGGTCATCGACATCCACCGCACCGAGTTGAAGCAGGTCATGGCCGACAAGAGCGTGCTCGAGCGCGAGTTCGAGGCGTCGCAGCAGGTCAAGCAGCAGTCGGTCGATCAGGCCAAGGCGGCCACTCAAGAGGCCAACAAGGACCTGCTCACCGAACGATCCGACTTCATGAGGAAGATGTCGGCCAAGGATCGGGAGATCCTGTCGATCATGGATCACGCCAAGACGCTGGCGAACAAGCTGGAGACCGAGACGCGCGAGAAGGAGAAGATCCACGAAGAGCTGCTCGGCGAGGTCAACAAGTTGCGGCGCATCCTGGTCGAGGCCCGCGCACCGTTCACGCCCAACGCATTGGCTCGCCAGAAGCCCGATGGCAGCGTCGTGCGATCGAGCGCCGCCACCAAGACCGTGTGGCTGAACATCGGCAGCAAGCACGGCGTCGAACCGCAGCTCACGTTCAGCGTTCAGCCCACCGGCTTCAGCGGCAATCCGTTCACGAAACCCAAGGCCAAGATCGAAGTGGTTGCCGTGTCTGGTCCCGACCTGGCCGAGGCCCGCATCATAGAGAGCAATCTGACCAACCCGATCATTGCCGGCGATCAGGTGTACAACCCGGCGTGGAATCCGGGCAAGGTGATGCGGTTTGCGTTGGCCGGGCTGATGGATATTGACGACGACGGCGTCGACGATCGGGCCAAAGTGCGTCAGATGATCCGCATCGCCGGCGCCCGCATCGACGCCGAGATTTTGCCCGACGGCGCTCAGCAGGGCGAGGTCTCGGTCGAGACGAACTACTTCGTGCGCGGCGGCCGGCCGGACCCGGAAAAGTCGGGGCCGGTGCAACTCCAAGTGCTCTCCGCCATGGCCAAGATGGAGCGCACGTCGCTCGACTACGGCGCCGTCGTCATCGACCTGGCCAAGTTCCTCGACCTCATGGGCTACGCGCCCGGGCCAGGCCGTTGAGATCGCGAGTGGGGTAGGCTGGGTGCAGCACCCAACCTACGCCCGACCAGAACACCGAGATGGCGAGGTCGCCAGCCCAGCAAGCTCTGCCTTGGAGCAACTCCCATTCTCTTGTAGGATTGCCGCCTCTCGAACCAAGGAAGGATGATCGACCATGCTGGACCTGAAGTACATTCTGCAGAACGCTGACGCCGTTCGCGCGAATTGCAAGAACCGCAACATGCCGGCCGACGTCGACCTTGTCGTGCAGTTGGCCGACCGGCGCGGCCGGCTCATGCAGGATGCGGAAGAGCTTCGCAAGCGACGTAACGAGAACGCTCAAGCGACCGGCCGCGAACGAGACGCCGCGCGGCGGCAACAACTGGTCGACGAGGGGCGGGCGCTCAAAGATCAGATCGCGGCGCGTGAAGCGGAACTCGCCGACGTCGAGAAGGCGATTCGCACCGAGCAGACCAAGATTCCGAACGTCACTCACCCCGACGCCCCGGTCGGCGCCGGCGAAGACGCCAACCGCGAGGTCGCACGGTTCGGCCAGCCCACCAAGTTCGACTTCAAACCGCTCGATCACTTGGAACTCGGCGAGCGGCTCGACCTGATCGATATGGAACGCGGCGGCAAAGTCGCCGGCACGAGCTTCTACTTCCTCAAGAACGAGGCCGTGCTGCTCGAACTCGCGCTGATTCAGTACGCCTTCGGCCTGCTCGGACGCGAGGGGTTCACTCCGGTGATCACGCCCGACCTGGCGCGCAACGACGTGCTCGAAGGGATCGGCTTCATCCCGCGCGGCGAGGCGACGCAGATCTACTCTGTGGAAGGCACCGACCTGTCGCTGATCGCCACGGCCGAGATCACCGTGGGCGGCATGCACAAGGATGAGGTCTTCGACGAGGAGCAACTGCCGCTCAAGTATGTGGGCCTGTCGCACTGCTTCCGCACCGAGGCCGGCGCGGCCGGTCGGGCGACGCGCGGGCTGTACCGCGTACACCAGTTCACCAAGGTAGAGATGTTCGCGTTCACGCTGCCCGAACAGAGCGACGCGATGCACGAGCAGTTGCGAGCTCTGGAAGAGCGCATTTTCCAGGGGCTGGGCGTCCCGTACCGCGTGATCGACACCTGCACCGGCGACCTGGGAGGCCCGGCCTATCGCAAGTACGACCTCGAGGCCTGGATGCCCGGCCGTGGCGAGGCGGGCGAATATGGCGAGGTGACCAGCACGTCGAACTGCACTGACTACCAATCGCGCCGCCTCGGCATCCGCTTCCGCCGCAAAGGCAGGAAAGGCACCGAATTCGTCCACACGCTGAACGGCACCGCAGTCGCCATCAGCCGCGCGCTGATCGCGATCATGGAAAACTATCAGCAACCCGACGGGTCGATCGCGGTGCCCGAGATACTCCAACGTTACGTGGGCGCGGATCGTATCGTACGCCGGTCATGATGGGAATGCAGCGCATGTTCCACGCGTTGTCGCTCGGTACCGGCTTGTTCCGAATAGTTCGCATGATGCTTGTGTTGGTATTGTCTCTGCGGGCTGTCGCGTGGGCTCTTGGCTGGGTGACTCTGAGCACGCCCATCGACGTGATCCATCTCGAGTCCAAAATGGTCTATGTGGCTCAGCGTGCTGAGTTGGGCCGCGAGCTCTATCCAAACTGGCAACAATTCCCCTACGAAGGCAACTTCTTTGGCCCGATCTACTTCGTCGTCGTCGGTCTGTTGGGACGGCTGGCAGGATGTGATGACGACGGGCTTAGGCTGATCGGCCGAATCGTGACGGGCCTCAGTGTTGCAGCGATTGTGCGAGTAGTCTACCTGGTTGTGCGACGCGAAACCGGAGACCGCACAGCCTCCGCGATTGCTGGTCTAGCGATCCTGACCAGCGTGCCCATGCTCGACTTCGGTCAGTGTGTGCGTCCCGACATGCTTGCGGCGGCGCTCAGTCTAACAGGCTACTGGTTGTGGACGTCGCATCAGTCGAAATGTCTCGCCATCTCTTTCCTCTGTCTGGCCGTTCTAACCAAACAAACCGCCGTTTCTGCCGGGGTGGCGATCATTGTGTGGGCCGGCATACACCGATTATGGCGGGAGGCCATTACCGCGGCTGTAGGTTGGCTTGTCGCGGTCGTCGCAGCGGTCGGCCTGCTGACCGTCGTGTGGGAACCGCGCCTCGCCGTTGATCTGCTGGGAGAGGGCGGGACGCCGTTTGACTGGGACAACGGCTGTCGCGTGCTGCTCAACGCTGTAAAACTGATGCCAGACCTCTTGCTGGCACTCTTGGTGTTTCTCGGTTGGCGACTGCTGGGCGGCTCAGCGTGTCGTGTCGCTTGCCTCGCCCTGACGGCCCTATTGTGGAACTCCGTGAGCTGCTTCAAGGAGGGGGCTTGGCTCAACTACTTTGTCGAATCGGCGATAGCTGCCTCCATGGCTTCTGGCCTGTTGTGGAGCCGCACGGGCGTAGCGGTCTCGGGTGGCTCAATCAACAATTCACATGAACGCGGCCGGGGCTGGTGGTTTTGGCCAAGTCTAGTTGGGGCGGTTATCGGTTTGAGTTGCGCCGCCTCACAACCGCTGATGTATGCCGTCGCGACTGTGATCGCGCGTTGGAATACGGTGGCATTCTTTCGCTCCGCCCATCCAAAAGCTCTTGAGTTGGACCGGCTGATACAACTGGTGCGGTCCGACAAACTCAAGGTGCTGAGCGATTCATCATTCTTGGCGCTCAAGAGTCTGCACGAGCCTCCGTTCGTCGATCCTTGGCTGTTTCGCAATCTCGTCGTGAACCGCCGGCTCTATCCCACCGAACTCCTCCGCCGGCTCGAATCGCGCGAGTATGACCTGGTAGTCACAACTTCCGAAGTGATGGATCCAGGCTACGACAACTACGTATTCGGCTTCCCGCCGGTGGTTGCCGAGGTGGTCCGAAGGCAGTACCGGTTCGTAGGGATTGGCGGTGGGATGTTCCTCTACGAACAAAGGTGAGCGGCGCGCACGCGATCGACAGCCCGGACTGTGCCACTCACTCCACCGTCACGCTCTTGGCCAGGTTTCTGGGCTTGTCCACGTCGCAGCCGCGCAGCACGGCGATGTGGTAGGCAAGCAGTTGCAACGGAACCACGCTGAGCACTGGCTGCAGGTAGTCCTGGGCGTCAGGGATGTGGATCACATCGTCGGCCTTGTGGGCGATCTCGCGGTCCGACGCTCCGGCGATCGCGATCACGGGCCCGCCGCGTGCCTTGATCTCCTCGAGGTTGCTCATCACCTTGTCGTAGATTGGACCCTGTGGGTTGATGATCACCGTCGGCGTATGCTCGTCGACCAGTGCGATCGGGCCGTGCTTCATCTCCGCGGCGGGGTAGCCCTCGGCGTAAATGTAGCTTATCTCCTTGAGCTTCAGAGCGCCTTCGAGCGCGATCGGAAAGTTGTAGTTGCGACCGAGGTACAGAAAGTTCGTCGCGTGGCAGTATTTGGCCGCGAGTTCTTGAACTTGGTCGTTGGTATCGAGCGTGCGGCGGACCAAATCCGGGAGCTGCCGCAGGTGGTCGAGAATGCGCGAGCCGGCGAGCGTGGACATGTGCCGCATGCGCCCGAGGAAGACCGCGAGCAGTGTGAGCACGGTGAGTTGCGAGGTGAACGCCTTGGTCGAGGCCACGCCGATCTCCGGCCCGGCGTGCAGGTAGATGCCGCCTTCGGCCTCGCGGGCGATTGTACTGCCCACGACATTGACGATCCCCAGCGTCGGCAGCCCCTTGCGCTTCGATTCGCGCACCGCGGCGAGCGTGTCGGCGGTCTCGCCCGACTGCGCGATCGCGAAAACCACCGTGCCCGGATCGATCGGCGGGTTGCGATAGCGGAACTCGCTGGCGTACTCGACCTCGACCGGAATACGCGCGAACTCCTCGATGAGGTACTCGCCCACCAGCGCGGCGTGCCAACTGGTGCCGCAACCGGTAAGGATGATGCGATTGACCTGGCGCAATTGTTGCGCCGACAGGTTCAGGCCGCCGAAAACCGCCGTCGCATTCTCCGAGTCGAGCCGGCCGCGCATCGCGTTCTCGATCGACTCGGGCTGCTCGAGAATCTCCTTGAGCATGTAGTGATCGAACAGGCCCTTTTCGGCGTCTTCGGCGCTCCAGTCGATTTGATGGATGGCCGGCTCGACAACGCCGCTGTCGCGGTGGTGGATCGCGAACGCATCGGGACCGACCAGCGCCATTTCGCCGTCGCCTAGGAATACGACACGCTCGGTGTACCGCACGAGCGCCGATTGATCGCTCGCCAGAAAGTTCTCGCCGTGGCCGACGCCCAGCACCAGTGGGCTGCCTACCCGCGCGCCGATCAGAAAATCGGGGCAGCGCGGACTCATCACCGCCAGGCCGTAGGTCCCCTTGAGTTGCCGCCGCGACTTTTCCACAGCGGCCACGAGTGTCGCCTTGAAGTCGCCGTTGTCATCCTCGGCGTCGATCAGGCTGGCGATCAGATGCGCTATCACCTCGGTGTCGGTGCCACTGACGAACTTGAAGCCCTGCTCAATCAGCCGATTGCGCAGCGGTACGTAGTTTTCGATTACGCCGTTGTGGGCGATGGCGACCAGTCCGTCGCCGCCGATGTGTGGGTGTGCGTTGATGTCGTTCGGCGGCCCGTGCGTGGCCCACCGCGTATGACCGATGCCATAGTGGCCGGGGGCCGCGTGCTTGCCCACCAGTTCTTCCAGGTCGGCGATGCGCCCAGCCTGTTTGCGCACGAACATCGACCCGTGGCTCGCGGTCGCGAGGCCCGCGCTGTCGTAGCCACGGTATTCGAGGCGCCGTAGGCCATCGAGCAAAATGGCTTGAGCCGCTTGTTTCCCTACATACCCGACGATTCCGCACATGCGCCGTGTCCTCCTGACCAGCGACCGTTCGAGAACTCGCAGTTTGGAGAGGCGTCGAGACTATAACCGGTTTGGCCGAAAACGGTCAATCGGACTGCCGTAACGGTTTTACCAGCGTGCTCGTTGCGTGGAATGGGATGTGCGATCACATTGCTGACGCGTCGCTTGGCTTAGCGCCGTCTCCCGAGTTCGCCGCTGAAGGCCGATGAGCGTGAGTCTTCGGACCCCTGCCCCTTGCTCAGGAGTTGCAGGAAGTGATCGACTCGGCTCAGTACGCCAGCCCGGTTTTCGAACACCCGCTTGTCCAGATAGTGCCAGCGCAGCCAGATGAGGCCGCCCGCGAAGACGCCCGATCTGTCGAGCACGACCAACAGCGATCGCTCGGCAGCCGACAGCGGCCGGACCGCCGAATACGCCTCCAGACCCTCCCACCACACACCGGTGTCGCCGTCGGCCAGGCTGCCCACGAGCCGCGCGACATCCACAGCCACCGTGTCAATCGACATCGCGCCGAAGTCGATGATCGCACGCACCGCATCGTTCTCGAACAACACGTGATCGTGCCAGACGTCACGAATCACCGGCTGCAGCGGCGTGTGGGGCAGCCGCTGGTGCAGCATGGCGTCCAGTTCGCTGCGATGGCGGTCGAGTTGTTCGAGCATCACGACGGCTCGCTGGTCCAATTCCGGCCAACGGCCATCGGGCACGCGCTGCCGCAGCTCGTCCGCCGCCGGGCCGTTTAGGAACAGCCGCAACTCGCGGAGCCGTCGTTGGAGAGTGGGGCTGATCGCGACTGGATCGGTGCTGTGCGCGGCGGCGGCGGCCAAGTGGAAGCGTGCCAGCGACTGCATGGCCGCTTGCAGCCGCCGCGGGTTTGGGTCGTTGTGGAAGTCGGCCTTGCCCGGCATCCACGGCGTCAGCTCCCAAAACAGCCCGTCGTGCCGCACAAACGTCTCGCCGTTTTGCGACCGCAGCGGTTGCGGAATGAACGTCAGCCCCTGCGTGTGCACCTGCGAAAGCGCATGATGCATGAAGCTCAATTGCTCCGCGCTGGGCTGGTCGGGCGGCCAGGCCCGGAGACACAGCAGCCCCATCGGTGTGTCGGCTCGCCACAGCCGCGCGCCGCTGAACCCACCATGGTTGCCTAGCGCCTCGACTCTCCGGGGCCGGCAGATGGCGGGGAACTGTGACCAAATCGGCGTGAGCGTGATCGACGATGCAGACGTCATGCGGTCAAGAGAGCCTTTCTCCCCACGACGACCCGGCTTCGATTCTGCCAGTCTCACCAAGCCAATGCAAGCCGACGGCGTCGTTGCCCTCGGTGCCTCGCGCGATTCTGCGAGATCCCTTGTGAAGCGAGTCCCGACCAGAGCGCGTGTGGTCATTGCTCCCACACGCGTACGACGTGCGCCCACCCGGAGTCGGCGCCGACGCCGCGAGGCCACTGCCCCGACCGGCGCGACGGTGAGTTATGCCGCCACAGCCAGCGACCTCGTGGACGGTGCGACCACCGTTAGTTGCACGCCCGCCTCGGCTGCGACGTTCGCACTCGGCGCCACGCCCGTGAACTGCTCCGCGACTGTTTACTGGTTGGAAGACGACGTCCTCGAGCTTCTCCTACGGTAAGGCGCCGTAAAGAACCACGAACTGCACCAGCGTGCGGCGTTGGCGTCCAAGCCTGTGTCGAAAGTGTCGGCTTCGCTCCGCGAAAGCCTGTCTCTTCGCGGAGCGAAAGCAACTCGGCGCTGGGGCCGGTTTCCCGACCGTGTCCCGACAGCGGACCCGGGCCGAGCGCGAGAACGCTCGCAGTTCGACCGTTCACCACGGAGGGCGCGAGCAGAGGCCTTGCTTGGCTACGCCTCGCTGCCCCCTGAGACGCCCCACACGCGCACGACGTGCGCCCAGCCGGAGTCGGCGCCGACGCCGCGGATCGCGACGGTCGTGGCGCTCGCCAAGACGGCGTAAGGCTCCAGGCAGTGCTCGTCGAGCAGTGAGACGCTGAACCGGCACGTGCCGCGAGCGAGCGGCAGGCCGCGCGGAAATGAGATCGTTACCTGGCGATCGCCGTCGAGCGGACCAAGCGAGGCGTTGTCGCCGCGCGTGTCGAAACTGGCCAAGAGCGTGCCGTCGGCGTCGTACAGCACGACCGCCAGTTGGCAGGCTGCAAGCGGCTCGATCGGCCGCAGCCGGATGCGCAGGCTGCACGGCTGACCGGGCGTCAGCGTGCCGGTCGGCCGGTCGCCGTCGAGCAGCACCACGTCGGTGATCTCGGCCCGCGGACGCGCCGGGCCGAACGTCTGGTCGCGGCTCGGCCAGAACGCTCGCGGCGACGTGTCGGCGTGCTGGTAGTAATGCTCGATCGCCCGGTCGACCGGCCCGTCGAACGCGACGCGGCCGTCGAGCAGGAAGATGCCGCGCGTGCAGAAGTGTCGCACCGCGTCCATGTTGTGCGAGACGAACAGGATCGTCGTATCGCCCTGCTTCAATTCGCGCATCCGCGCGATGCTCTTGCGCTGAAACGCCAGGTCGCCGACGCTTAGGATTTCGTCGACGAGTAGCACGTCCGGTGGAACCATCGTGGCGACCGAGAAGCCGAGCCGCACGTACATGCCCGAACTGTACTTTTTCACGGGCAGGTCAATGAACGATTCCAGTTCGGCAAAGGCGACGATCGCCTCAAAGTGCTCGTCGATCTCGCGCCGGGCCAGTCCGAGGATCGCTCCGTTCAGATAGACGTTCTCGCGGCCGGTCATCTCGGGATGAAAACCGGCGCCGATTTCGATGAGCGTGCCGACTCGGCCCGCCGCCGTCACTTGGCCTGCCGTGGGCTGCGTGATCCCGGCGATCATCTTGAGCAGCGTCGACTTGCCGCTGCCGTTCGGGCCGATTAGCCCCACGACCTCGCCGCGATCTATCGTCGCATCGACGCCGCGCACCGCCCAAAGCCAGCGCGAGTCGGCCAGGTCTGTATCCGTGACGCGATCGAGCCGCCGCGGCGGTTGGAATAGATCCCACAGCCGACGCATCGCCGTCCACCCGCTCATCGAGCGCGGGTAACGTTTGAAGACGGATTGGAGCACGACGCCTGACATTTTCGGTTCGGATCAGACTAGGTCGGCGAACTTTTGTTGAGCGTTACGAAACAGTCGGCACGACACGGCGAACAGCATCAGCGTCACGACCGTCGCCAGCAGCAGCGATGGCCCGCGCGGCGGCAAGGCCTCGACCGTGACGCGGCGAAACGAATCCACGAACACCGCAAGCGGGTTGGCCATGTAGAGCCAGTGCATCCAGCGCGAGACCTGTGGCACGTCGGGCACTGGATAGATCACCGGCACCAAGAACAGCCCGACCTGGCAGAGAATCGGCGCGCCGTAGCGCAGGTCGCGGGCGATCACGCACGCCGCCGCCATCACTTGCACCACGGCCAACGTGAAGACGATCTCCAGCAGCAGCACCGGACCGAGCCAGAGGATGTTCCACGTCGGTGCCGCGCGGTAGTAGACCAGGATGGCGATGAACGCGATCGACCCGAACGCGAAGTCGAACAGCGCGCTGAGCACCGCCGACAACGGAAACGTCTCGCTCGGCACGCGCACCTTGGTGACGAGGCCCGCGTTCGCCACCACCGAGATCGTGCCGTAGATCACGCCCGATGTGAACAGGTTGTACGGGTGCAGCCCGGAGTAGAACCGCAGCAGCGGCGGCATGCCGCTCACGTCAACCGGTCGGTGCAGCACGCCAAACGCCAACCACAAGATGAGCGTCATGGCGATCGGATACAGCACCGCCCAGCCCACGCCCAGCACCGCCTGTTTGTACCGCGTCGAGAAATCGCGCCAGACCAAGGCCCAGACGATCTCGCGATGGCGGTAGATGGACCTCAGATACTCACTCATGTTCTGACGCTACCCTTTGCAGCACTTCGGCATTCTCGACCCACATGCAGAAGTAGGGATCGATCGCCGTACGCTCTTTGAGGCAAACCAGGAACGGCTTGTCAAGAATGAACTGCCTCGGTTTGGACGTTTCGCCGAAGTCATCCTCATCAACGATCTCGGCCTCCGACTGAAGCCTGGCTCCCGTCTCATCCAACATGAAACGTATGACCTGCCGGCCGACCGCGATGTCTCGGCCAGCGTATCCGGTGTTGAGCAGTGGTCGACCAATGATCTCCCGATAATCGCGGCGGACGTTGAACGCCAACAACGGGATCACAAGCAATTCCCCGTCGGCCAATCTATTACGCACCTTCGCCCGGACCGGCCGCGTGGCCCTTCGTCGGACGGTCTCGATCGTCTTTTCCAGCGAATCTTGTGGTCGAACCTTTGCGAGGGTGATTTCGTCGCTTGTGGTTTCGAGTCGAATCACGAAGTCGTCGACGCCCGCATAGTCCAGGACCGTCACTTGTTCCTTGATCATTTCGTTTCGGCCAGGCGTGTCGACGAATGGGTTGACTCCAAAACTCTTGACCGGAGTCGGTCGTCCACCGCCACGGAACACAAGCGGCTCAGCAAGTCGATCGAACGCCGTGGCGAAAGGGAGCATCTTTTCAAGATACGCATAGGAGACAATCGTGGCGCCGCTGGGCGCCTCGAGCCCCCTAAAGACGCCTGGGAACTTTCGATCCATCGCGAGTGCGATCTCGCGAACAATGCCGTCGCGAACGAGTCCGGCCATGGACAAGTAGGAAGCGTCGGCAAGATCGGATCGGCGGAACCGGCGTTGGTTGAGTTGAGTCGCCAACGGCGGGGAACCCTGCAGTTGCACGCGCTCGCCAAGAACCCGATCACGAATCTCATCCCAAGCGATCTGAAAGGTTGCACAGTACACGTAGTTTCGGCCGGGCTGGAGCGCGCCGCCCGTGTGAGGCAGTATGTCCGTGCCCTTGAGATCGTCGGCAAGCACCTCCGGGGGGAAATCGGCCAGCCCTGCCGCTTCGACGGGCCATGCGGCGATCGGTCGGCCACTGCTGATCGTCATGATCCATCGCAGAATCTTCAGATTGACGTCGCTCGACACGTGGCGCGTCGTTCCGTTGCAAAACAAGAAGTTTGCGCCCGAGCCGTGGCGGCTGGAGATTCCGCGATCCAACTTGGCGTTGATGCCGCAACTTGCCTCGGCAATCGTCAGGTCGCGCGGCGCCAGCCACGAAAAGCCGGTGTTGTGTGATTCAACCACGTGAGCGGTCAAAGAGGTGCCGTCGCGGATGTCTTTCAATCGAACGGCGATGCCGCCGGGCCACGCCGTCTCGCCGCCAACCACAGCCAGGTAGTTCGTCTCATCGCGGTGCCGTGAACGACTACTCGGGCACCGGTAGATCGGCGGCATTCGTCCAGCCAGCTTGCGGTTGCCTGGTCCGTCCCATGGCTCCGCCATGTCGTAGGCGTTGTAGAGTTCCTGGTGGCCTAGGAAGGGAAGCAACAGCACTCGCCAACTATGGGCCGCCTTGCCGTCGGGGAGCGTGAGGTACGCGGGAGGAAACGAACCGTAGTGATCGTGGTACTGGTGCAGGGCGAGGCCGATTTGTTTCAGGTTCTCCTTGCATCGTTTCTGAGCCGCGGCGCGCCAATGGCAGGCAACCAAATAGGACACCGTGACGACTGGAACAATCCCACAGGCAACCAGCGCGGTGAGGCCGAGCCAATTCTCGGCACGCTGCGCACCGCCTTGTTTGGGTTCGTTCATGATTGCCACTGGTTATTCGTCACGAAGTCGTCGGGTGTTCACAGGCGTGGCAGCACTCGCCTGTAGCTCAAGTCCAGTGCCTCGATCGGGTGGGCGGCCCAGATGTCGAGGCCGGCCTCGCGGACCTTGCGGCCGATCTGAAGGAGGCAGCCGGCGTTGGCGGTGAAGACGGCCTGGGCGGCGGTTGCCGCGATGTTCCGATGCTTCCGTTCGGCGAGCCGCTCGGCCATCTCAGGTTCGGTCAGGTTGTAGGTTCCGGCCGCTCCGCAACACAGTTCCGATTCTTCGAGCGGGACAAGTTGCAGCTTCGGGATCATCTCGAGCAGCTTGCGCGGTTGCATGCGAATCTTCTGGGCGTGGGCCAGGTGACATGCGTCGTGATACGTCGCCCGCATCGGCAACTCGCCCGGCGGCGGCAGGGGGCCAAGCTCGACAAGGAACTCGCTGATGTCGCGCACCTTGGAGGCGAAGGAGGAAGGCAGTTGGCAGTTGGCAGTAGGCAGTAGCGAAGTACTCTCTTCCCCTACTGCCGACTGCCTACTGCCTACTGCCTTCTGAATGTGTCCATAGTCCTTCAGCATCGACCCGCAGCCGGCGACGTTCACGATGATCGCGTCCACGTCGGACAGGTTGAATGCCTGAGTGTTGCGGGTCATGAACTCGAGCGCCGGCGCTTCGCTGCCTGAGTGAAAGTGAATCGCGCCGCAGCAAACTTGGCCGCGCGGTACGACGACGTCGCAGCCGTTCGCTTGCAGCACGCGTGCGGTCGCCCAATTGGTCTCGCGAAAGATCACATCGCCGACGCAGCCGGTGAACAGCGCGACCCGCGCCCGGCGTTTGCCTTGGGCCGGCAGCAGCTCGGGCAGCGCCCGACTGAAGTAGCGGAAGCGCGGCAGCATCGCCTGTAACTGCCTCAGCCGCGGCGGAAGCAGATTCAAAAGCCCCGTCTGCTTGAGCAGCCAGTCGAGCCCCAGCACCTGGGCCAACCGCGCCGGGCCGAGCGCCAAACGTACTCGGTTGCGATACGGGAACATCCCGAACAGCACAAACCGATGGAACCAATCGTGCGTCTTTGCCTCGCCCCGCTTGCCGTCCGCCGACGGCTGGTCGCCGGCCGCCGCTGCTCGCTCCATCGCGATTCGGAATGGCTCGATCAACCGACCGTACTGCACACCCGACGGACAGGCCGACTCGCACGCGCGGCAATCGAGGCACAGCTCCAGGTGGCGTCGCACTTCGTTCGTCAGGCCAATGCGGCCGTCGCTGACCCCGCGCATCAGATAGATCCGCCCGCGCGGGCTGTCGTTCTCGTTGCCCGTTTCCACATACGTCGGACACGACGCCGTACACAACCCACAGTGCACGCAATCGAGGAACAACTCGTAGGGAATGCCGGCGTCGACGGCCGGCCGCGCGGGGGCGACATGATCAGAAACTGTCCCCGTTGTCATGTTGGTTTTTGCCCTACAGCCATTCTGCACGTCCGCGGTCAGCCGATCCTATCCGGTCATTCCACTCGCTCACAGGTCAACGTGCGTTCTTAGGACCGCGCCACACTGAATAGGGTCTGAAATCGGCTTCGGTCGTTTAACCCGCAGCCGCAGGCGAGGCACAACAAACGCCAGCCGTGCCTCGCCTGCGGCTGCGGGTTAAACGAATTCAAACCCATTTCAGTGTGGCGCCGTACTCAGGCGCCGATGCCACTGCCTCTGTCCGACGTAGACGGTCGGCTTCAGGGCGATCGCAATGCCTTCCAGCTTGTCCATCGATTCACCGGAGTGCCGCTTCGTGCGGCGGCGGTCACACGTCCGTTACGAACCGGCCGGGGTTCAGCAGGTGCTGCGGATCGAGTTTTCGGCGGATTGCCTGCATCAGCCACATGTCATCACGCGGGCGGCCCCAAGCCGGAGTGGTTCCCTTCCAGGCCGCGGGGCAGCGACGTACGACGAGGTTGCCCCGCAGCGCGGCGGCGTGGCTCAAGAGGCGATTCAGGCTGACCTGCACTTGTTCGGGATCAGCCGGGGGCAGCACGTGGCCGAAGGCGACGCCGCTGCCCGCGTGGGCCGCCACGGACCAATCGACCGGTTGCCGCTGGGCGCCGTCGAGAAACTCCACGGTGCACGAGCCCAGGAAGTTCGCCTTGAACGTCGCCGCGCCGGGCTGCGCCGCTTGGAACTCGCCAAGCGACGCGAGCACGCGCCGAGCGCGGTCGCCTTCGAGCGACTGGAACCAGACATCGAGTCCGTTCAGTTCCGACTGCACATGTTCGCACTGCCACCGGACCGCCTCGGTGCTTTCCTCAAAGCCAATAGCCACGATCCAAGGGCGACAAGGCAACGGCTCGCTGGTGTTGGCCGCGACATGTTCCGCCGCGGCGGCGTTCAGAACTTCGATGGCGACCGGGCGCGTGGCCGACGCCGCCAGCCGGTCGATCGCGACCGCGACTTGTTCGATCGCGTCGAATTTCGCCCACACCACACCCGCCGCTTCGGGGATCGGCCGCAGCTTGAGCGTGACTTGCGTGATGATGCCCAGCGTACCCAGCGACCCGGTGTAGAGCTTGCACAGGTCGTAACCCGCGACGTTCTTGACTACGCGGCCGCCCGCCCGGGTCTCGTTGCCTTGAGCGTCGACGACACTGACGCCGATCACATAGTCGCGAAGCGTGCCGTAGCCGTAGCGTCGTGGTCCACTGACGTTCGTGGCGATCGCGCCGCCCAGCGTCGCCTCGGCGGCCCGCGGCACGTCGATCGGCAGGCGCTGACCTTCGGCCGCGAGCATCTCTTGAAGCTTGCCGACCCGTATGCCCGCCTCAACCGTGATCGTCATGTCGCGCGCGGGATAGTCGATCACGCGATCGAGCTTCAGCGTGCTGGCGCCGATTCCCTCGCCGCGCCCCGGCAGGCCAAGACCGAGCAGCGTGCGGCCGCCCAGCGGATAGATCGGGCATTGCGCCGCCGCCGCGACGCGAACCAACTCGCGCAGTTGCCCAACGTCCGTCGGCGTGCAGACAAGGCGGGCAGGAACTTCATCGAGCGGCAGACCGTCGGCGCCGCTGATCGCTCCGGTTGGCAGGCAGCCTTCCACGCGCTGTGTAATTGCCGACCAGTCGGTCATCTGCCTTCTTTCTTGAACTTCGCGTCTTCGCGCCTTCGCGTGAGGTATTCCCGCTCGCCGCTCACATCGCCGCGCGCACGGCCGAACTCCGTTCGATGCACCGCGCCCCGCCCGGAAACATCTTGGCCGGGCTGCACCGCCCGGTCGGGTTGAACGTTTCGCGAACGGCGAGCATCGTGGCCAGATCGCTGGTCGAGAACAAGAGCGGCATGAAGTCGATCTTCTCGACGCCGATGCCGTGCTCGCCGGTGACCGAGCCGCCGCAACGGATGCACTCCTCGAGGATTTCGTGGCTGGCGGCGAGCACGCGGCGCGTCTGGTCGGCGTCGCGCTCGTCGAAGAGCAGGATCGGGTGAATGTTGCCGTCGCCGGCGTGAAAGACGTTCGCGATCGCGATGCCGTACTTCTCGCCGATGCGAGTGATCTCGCGCAGGATGTGCGGCAGCCTGGTGCGCGGCACCACGCCGTCTTGCGTGCAGTAGCTGTTCGCCAACCGGCCGATCGCGCCAAACGCCTGCTTGCGACACTTCCAGAGGAGCAACCGCTCGGCCGCATCGCGGGCCGCACGCACCTCGCGACAGCCGTTGGCCTGACAGATCGCCGTGATCCGCTCGGCCTCGCGATCCAGACCGGCGGCCAGTCCGTCGACCTCGATGAGCAGCACCGCGCCGGCATCGAGCGGGAAGCCAAACCGGAACGCCTCCTCGACCGCCTTGATGATCAGCCGGTCCATCATCTCGAGCGCCGCCGGCACGATGCCCGCCGCGATGATCGCACTGATCGAGTTGGTCGCGTCATCGACCGACTCGAAGACGCCGAGCAGCGTGCGGCACGTCTCGGGATCGCGCGTCAATCGCACGATCGCCTTGGTGCAGACGCCGAACGTCCCCTCGGAGCCGACAATCAGGCCTGTCAGGTCGTAGCCCGGGTTGTCTTCGGCGACGCCGCCGGTCTCGACCACGCGGCCGTCGGGCAGCACGAACTCAAGGCCGAGCACGTGGTTCACGGTCACCCCGTACTTCAGCGTATGCGGTCCGCCGGAATTCGTGGCGACGTTGCCGCCGATCGTACACGCCCCCTGGCTCGACGGATCGGGCGCGTAGTGCAGGCCGGTGCCTTTGAGTTTGTTCGTCAGCCAGATGTTCACCACACCCGGCTCGACCACGGCGTAGCGATCGCGGGTGTTGATCTCCAGGATGCGATTCATTCGCGTGGTCGTGATCATCACGCCGCCCCCGACCGGCAGACATCCGCCGGCGAGGCTGGTCCCCGCGCCGCGCGGCACGAACGGCACATCCAGTTCATTGCACAGTTGGACAATCGCGACCACTTGTTCCGTCGAGGTCGGGAAGACGACGACATCAGGCACGTTCTTCTCGATCGTGTAACCGTCGCACTCGTACACGACCAGCTCGGCAGGGCTGGCGATGTACCCGTCCGGGCCAACGATGCCTTGGAGGCGGTGAACCATTTCTGTGGATGTCTCAGTCGCCATGAACTACTTATACCAGAAGGTAGTAGGCGGTAGCCCGTAGGGACGATGCCTATTCGCCTACTGCCTACTGCCTGCTGTCGCATCGCGCGGGCGGAATTGATAGGCGACCGCACCGATCGCGATGAACACCAGACCAGCCAGGCTTTCGACGGGCAGGGCAAGGAACATGTTGACTAGGAACCACGCGCTCGACAGCACAAACAGCACCGGCACGGCGGGGTAGCCCCACGTGCGATAGGGCCGAGCCAGGTCGGGCCGTTTCCTACGCAACACCAACACACCCGCGACGGCCAATGTGTAGAAAATGTACGACCCGAAGATCACAAAGTCGGTCAGCACGTCGAACGGGTCCTTGTCCGGCTTGTGCTCGTAAGCGCCGGCCGAAGCCACGGACAGCAGCCAGCCCAGCTTGGCCGCCAGCACGTCGGCGAACAGCACCAGCACGCACGCCCAGGCCATTTCGCCGACGATCGCGTGGATCGGCGTACGCCAGCGCGGATGCACGCGCCGCATCGGTTCCAGGAACAGCCGGTCGCGGGCCATGGCAAATATCACGCGCGGACCGGTGAGGACGTTCGAGTTGAGCGCCCCGAAAGTCGAACACATCACGGCCGCGATCGCGAGCTTCGATCCGATCGGTCCCAGCAATTCTCCGCAGAAGACATCGGCCACAAAGTGCGGCCGCGCCACCGACTGGACCTCGGTCATGTTCAGCACCAAGTGGTACGCAATCGTGACGCCGACGTACAGCGTGATCAGGATCACGAGGCCGCCGATCAGCGCGATCGGAATGTTGCGACCGGGGTCCTTCACCTCTTCCGCCACGGGTCCGATGTTTCCCCAGCCGTCGTACGCCCAGAACACCGCCGCCATAGCCGCCGCGATGCCCAACGACAGACTTGCGGCCTGCGGCGGGGCGGTGGTCGCCAGATTGTCCAAGGTGAACTGGCCTACGGCGAACGGCAGGACCATGAGCGCCAGCAACGTCGCCGCCTTGATAGCCGTCACCACGTTCTGCACCAGTCCGCCCCAGCGGGCACCGACGATGTTGATGGCGACGAGCACGACAATAGCCGCGACGGCAACTCCCTTGCGACTCCATTCGTGTTCCGGACCGGCGAGCGGCTCGAACAATTGGGCCAGGCGCGCCGTGAACACGACAGCCAGCGCCGCGGTCGAGCCGGTGCGGGCGACCCAAAACTCGACCCAGCCCCACAGGAACGCCACGAGCGGTCCGTACGCCGCACGCAGGTACACGTATGGCCCGCCCGCCTGCGGCAGCATCGCCCCGAGTTCCGCGGACGCCAACGCGCCCAGCATGCTGATCACACCGCAGCCAACCCACACGCCCAGAATCAGGTCGAATCGACCAAGCGACTGGGCGATGACCGGCGCCTTCAGAAAAACCCCCGACCCGATCACCGACCCAACCACCACGGCCGTGGCGGCCACTGCGCCCAGGACTCGAGCGAGTTCGTGCTGCGGCGACTTTTGTTGATCCATGCGGCGGGCCTCCGTGCCACACAACATAGCCGGTGACGAGCGAAGTGCAAGAAGGCAGTTCTCGGTTGAGGCGTCATTGCCGGAAGGCAGTCGGCTCGTGTAGTAGTGTAGGCTGGAACAAGTCCGCGCAGTTCCGGCTCGCGCCTGGGGCCGGAACTGCGCGGACTTGTTCCGGCCTACGCCTACTACGCCTACGCCTACGCCTACGCAATACGCGATCCGCCTTCCTTCCCGACATTGCCGGAGATGGGTCTCACAACTGTTTCCAGTCCAGCACCGGGTCGAGGCCCATGTCCTTCTTCATCTTGTCCCATATCTTCTCGACCTCTAGGAGCTGACGTCGTTGGCGGTAGTGCTGATTCTCCAGGCGGACTTGCGCGTTGGTGAAGAAGCGTCGCAGCCAGCCGGTTTGCATGGCGGCGTGCGAGGCGCGGGCCGCCCAATTGCGCACGCGCTCGAGGCGGCGGGTCTGGACGTGCTCTTCGAGTCGCTCTTCGAGCTTCTCGCCCTTGGTGATGAGTTCGAGTATCTCGTCTTCGAGGCAGATGAAGAATTGCGACGTGCCGGGGTCGCCCTGCCGGGCGCAGCGGCCGATGAGTTGTCGGTCGATGCGGCGTGCGGTGTGCCGCTCGGTGCCGATCACGCACAAGCCGCCGAGCGACGCGACCTCGCGGCCTTTCTCGCGAGTCCCTTCTCGCGCCTCAACCTCCTCGACCTTGGCCTTCCACACGTCGGGCGGCACCTCGAGACGGCCGGCGTACTGCGCCTTCAGTTCGTTCCACGCGAGGTATTCCACGTTGCCGCCGAGGATGATGTCCGTGCCGCGGCCGGCCATGTTCGTGGCCACGGTCACCATGCCGCGCCGGCCGGCCTGTGCCACGATCGCCGCCTCCTTCTCGTGCTCCTTGGCGTTCAGCACTTGATGCGGAACGCCTCGCTTGGCCAGCAACTGACTCAGGTGTTCCGACTTCTCGATCGACCGCGTGCCGATCAACACGGGTTGCCCGATCTTGTGCAGCCGGGCCACATCATCGGCGATCGCCAGCCACTTGTCTTCGGCCTTACGAAACACCACGTCGGGCAGCACGACGCGCCGGAGCGGCCGATTGGTCGGGATGTACAGCACCGGCGTGCGATAGGTCTTGCGGAACTCGGTTGCTTCGCTGGCGGCCGTGCCGGTCATGCCCGCAAGCTTCTCGTACTTGCGAAAGTAGGCCTGCACCGTGATCCGCGCCGACTCGCCGGTCTCTACCGTGATCTTCAGTCCCTCCTTCGCCTCGACGGCGCGATGGATGCCGTCTTGCCACTCGCGGCCCGGCATCAGGCGGCCGGTGAACTCGTCGACGATGATGACCTTGTGCTCCTGCACGACGTAGTCGCGATCGCGCAGGTAGCCTACGTGGGCGACCGTGGCTCGCTCGATCGATTTGTAGATGTCCTCCATCGCTTGCTTCTGAACGGCCGGCGATTGCTGGAAGCCGCGGACCTTGCGGCAGCCCTCCTGAGTAAGGTCGACCTTGCGCCGCACCGAATCAAACTTATAGTCTTCGTCGGCCCGAAGTTGTTGTGCGACCGCGTTCGACCAGAGATACCGCTCGACGGCCTCTTCGCCCGCCTTGCCCGACGCAGCCGAGATGATCATGGGCGTACGCGCCTCGTCGATCAGAATGCTGTCGGCCTCGTCGACGATGGCGAAGTGGTACTCGCGCTGCATTAGCTTCGGCCGCAGTTGGCCGTTGCCCACGATCGTGCTCCAGCGGTTGTCGGGCGCCGAGGCGATCTTCAGCCGGTCGCGCAGGAAATCGAATCCCAACTCCTTCGATGTGACGTATGTGATGTCGCGATGATATGCGCGCCGACGCTCCTCGCCGTTCGGGTCGTGCTTGTTCAGCACGCAGCCGACCGACAGACCGAGCAGCCGAAAGATCGGCGTGTTCCATTCGGCGTCGCGATTGGCCAGATAGTCGTTCACCGTGACGACGTGGACGCCGCGACCGGTGAGCGCATTTAGGTAGGCCGGCAACGTGGCCACGAGCGTCTTGCCCTCGCCGGTCTCCATCTCGGCGATGCAGCCTTTGTGGATCGCGATGCCGCCGAGCATCTGGACGTCGTAGTGGCGTTGGCGGACTGTGCGCACCGCGGCCTCGCGCACCAGCGCGTACGCCTCGACCAGCAGCTTGTCCAGCGACACGCCTTCGCCCGCCTGGCGGCGCAGTTTACGACTCCGCTCGGCCAGTCCGGCGTCGCTGAGCGTTTTCATCGTCGGTTCGAGCGCGTTGATGCGGTCGACCAACAGGCCCCATCGCCCGCGTCGCCGCTGCGTCGGCGTGCCGATCACGCCGCGTATCGCATTCCACCAGGTTGGTCCCACACGATTCATGATTCAAGACTAGCAAAACGTCTGGATTGCGAAAACCGCGGATCGCGATCGGCGTGGGCCTGTGAAAGTTCGAAATCCCTTGCCTGCTTTCGGCCGAACTCCTATAGTTCCGCCCTTTGAGCGGAACGTGAGGGAGGAACGGAGCCATGCAGCGGACGCAGACTTTTCTTGCCGGCTGTCTCTTCATCGCGGGTGTCTTTCCCGCGACGGCGGCGGCCCAGTTTCCCTACGAAGGCGTAGTCTCGATCGAACGCGGTTCGCTCAAGGTGCGCAGCGGACCGTCGGAGAACCATTATCCGACCGGCGTCTTGCAGACCGGCGATCGCGTGATCGTGACCGCCGAGGCTGCCGACGGGTGGCTGGCGATCGAACCGCCAGACGGCTCATTCAGTTGGATCAGCGGCGAGTTCGTGCGCGAGACGAGTGCGACCGAAGGCGAGGTGACGGCGAACAACGTGCTCGTGCGAATCGGCACGCCGATGGATGACCGGCTGCGCGACTATCCGCAGGTGAAGCTCAAGCGGGGCGCCGTGGTGCAGATTCTCGATCAGAAGGTTTCGGGCCAAGGTCCACTCGCCAAGGTCTGGTACAAGATCGCTCCGCCGGCGGGCGAAGTGCGATATGTCAGCGCTCAGTTCGTTCAGGCTGCCGACGGATCGCGGCCGCCGACGCGCCGATCGAAGGGCGGAGCGGCGCCGGGGCCAAGTGGTCAGTCGCCCGTCGCTCGCCGTGAGCCGCCGCCGCACGATGAGCCGAACGCGGACTCAGCGCACGAGTCGAAGCACCCAACCGCCGACGCCGCCCGAGACGGCGATCTGCTCGATCAGGCGGAAACGGCGTACCAGGCGATGTTGCGACGCAAACTTGCCGACCGAGATCCCGCGGCCGTTCGCCGGCTCTACGAACAGGCCTCGCAATCGGCTCGCACTGACGCCGAGCACGACCTCATTGCGCAGCGTCTCGACCAACTTTCGGCGCATGAGGACCGCCAGACGCGGATCAGCGAGTTCGACGAACTGCTGCGTCGCTCGCGCCAACGCGACGCGGTTCTGCTTTCGACGAAGGGAAAGAAACAGCCGGCGCCCGCACCAAGCTCAGACGCCGAGCCGGCTGACCCCGTGCGATACAACGCGAGCGGCTTTCTGCGAAAGTCGTCCGTGAGCATCGATGGCCAACCGACGTTCGCCCTGATGGGCCGGTCGGGCACGATCCGCTACTACGCCACAGCGGCGCCCGGAATCGATTTGGCCAAGTACTTGGGCCAGACCATCGCCGTTCGCGGCACGACCCGCTACTGCCCGGAAGTGCGCGGCCAGCACGTCTTGGTTCGCGAAGTTACAGCGATCGAGTACGCCCGCTAGCGGTGGGCACGTTGCTCGTGGGAGCGAACCCATTGCGAATGATCGCTTGATCCACCCTCTCGCCGCGGATAGCCTTACTGCACGACTGCCGCGTCGCGGCGACCCAACCAGGGCATTCGATCGGAGTCATCCGATGCTCTCAATCTCCGGGCGACCTCACGCTGCCTGCGACGGACTGACGCGGCGCGATCTGCTGCGTGTGGCCGGCACGGGTCTCTTCGGCGCCAGCCTGACGAAACTACTTGCGGCCGAGGCGGCAGGCGCGATCGAACGTCCGCGGGCCAAGTCGGTCATCTTTGTGTACCTGTTCGGCGGCCCAAGCCAACTCGAGACCTTCGACATGAAGCCGGACGCACCGAGCGGCATTCGCGGGCCGTTCAAGACGACGCCGTCGCGTACGCCGGGGCTGGCGATTTGCGAGCATCTGCCGCGCCTGGCGGCTATTTCCGACCGGTTCTGCGTGATCCGAACACTCAACCATCGCCAGAACGACCACAACGGCTGTCACTACATTCAGACCGGTCACCCGATGCCTCCGGCCCAGCGCGGGGCCGCTGGCGTCGACGCAACCGACAAAGACTGGCCCGCCATGGGGTCGGTCGTCGAGTACCTCGATCAGCGCGAAGCGGCTGGCCGCGTGCGCACCGCGCCGAGCTACGTCTATCTGCCGAACCGGCTGGGTCACGTTCAGGGCTACGATCGACTTGGCCAGTACGGCGGTTGGCTTGGCCGGCCCTACGACGCGCTGGCCACAGACATTCGCAAGCGCGACGCCAGCGATAACCCATACTTCCGACCCTGCACTGACGACGAGTTGGACTTTCGGGTCAAGGGGTTGGCGAACGACGCCGCGTTGACGCTCGATCGACTGGATAGGCGTCAGAGTCTGCTCGCCCAGTTCGACGCCGCTCGGCGTGGGCTCGACAGATCGACGCGCGTTGCGGAATACGACGGCTTCCAGAAGTCGGCGCTGGCGTTGGTGTCGGCCGGCAAGCTGCGCGACGCGCTCGATATCCGGCGTGAGCCGGCCGCGCTGCGCGATCGCTACGGCCGCCACTTGTTTGGTCAGTCGATGCTGATGGGCCGCCGCATGATTGAGGCGGGCGCGCGGTTCGTCACCGTGCTGTGGGACGCGCCCGACGGCTACAGTTGGGACTCTCACCGCACGAGCGCCGATGTCGAGAAGCACTTGCTCCCGGGCCTCGATCAATCGTTATCCGCGCTGCTCGACGACCTCGCCGGCCGCGGCTTGTTCGATGAGACCTTGGTCGTGTGCGTGGGCGAGATGGGTCGCAGCCCGAAGCCCGACACTCCACAGTGGGGTCGCGGCCACTGGAGCTTCTGTTTCCCGGCGGTGCTGGCGGGCGCTGGGGTCCGCGGCGGAATTACCTACGGCCGATCCGACAAGGACGCAGGCTACCCAGCCGACCGGCCGGTCAGTCCAGAGGACATCGCCTGCACGATCTTCCACTCGCTCGGCATCGACCCACACGGATTCATCCCCGACAAGCAAGGCCGTCCCGTCGCGCTCGTGGATGGCGGCCGCGCGCTGACCGAACTCTTTGGCTGACGCGAGGAGCAGTTGAACAGGAGGCGACGTTCAACTCTTCTCCGCGATCCGATTCCGCCGCTGTCTTGCAAAGACTCGGTCGTTACCTATAATTGCCGCAGCAAAGACGACCGGTGCGCTGGCGGAGGCTGAATCCGATAACGCACGTGGTTTTCGGGGCGGGTGTAGCTCAGTTGGTAGAGCACCACGTTGCCAACGTGGTTGTCGTGGGTTCGAATCCCATCACCCGCTCCATCTTTCTTGACCACCTGACTCGTGGGCCTTGCTGGACTGGCCATCGTCGGCCATGGGGCAGGCCCGACCCCGGACGAGACGTGCATCATGAGCGGTGAAACCGACATTCAAAACGAAGCGGCCGCACCTACTAACCAGACTGAAGAGCAAACTGACGGCGACGAGAAGAAGAAGCTCAAGCTGACTGTCGACATTCAAGCCGCCGGCCCGTGCCGCAAGCGGCTCAAGATCGAAATCCCCTCCGACGACATCGCCGGCGAATTCAACGAGCAGTTCACCGAGTTGGTCGAGAACGCCGAGATTCCCGGCTTTCGCCCCGGCCACGCACCGCGCCGGCTCATCGAGCGGAAATACCGTAAGGAAGTAGCCGACCAGGTCAAACGAAACCTGTTGATGAAGAGCCTCGAACAGGTTGGCGAGGACAGCAATCTGCAGGTGATCAGCGAGCCGAAGATCGACTTCGCCGCGATCGAGCTGCCCGAGATCGGGCCGATGGTCTACGAATTCGAGGTCGAAGTCAGTCCCGAGTTTGAGCTGCCGAACTACAAGGGGGTGCGAATCCAGCGGCCGGTGAAGGAGTTCGGCGAGGCCGACGTCGACAAGCAGCAGGCGAAATTCCTGCACGACTACGGCCAACTCGTGCCCAAGGCGGGGGCGGCGGCGAGCGGCGACTACTTGATCTGTGACGTAGCGTTCCGCGATGGGGCGCAGGAGATCAGCAAGTCCGAGGAGCTAACGATCCGAATCCAGCCCGTGTTGCGTTTCCGCGACGGCACGATCGAACAATTCGAGCGGGCGATGGTCGGCGTCCAGGCCGGCGAATCGCGCAAGGTGCCGGTTTCGATCACCACCGAGGCGCCCAACGTCGCGCTCCAGGGCAAGACGATCGAGGCCGAGTTCATCGTCAAGGACCTCAAGCGCGTTCGCTTGCCCGAGTTGAACAAGGAGTTCCTCGAAAAGATTGGTTACCAAACGGTCGAGCAGCTTCGCGACGCGCTGCACAGCGTGTTGCGACGCCGGCTGGAATACGAGCAGCGCCGGGCGGCGCGGCAACAACTGCTCGGGCAACTGACGCAATCGGTCACGATCGACCTGCCCCAGGACCTTGTGCGTCGCCAGGTGCAGAACACGCTGCGCCGTCGTGTGCTGGAGCTGAAGAACGCCGGGTTCAGCGAGCAGGAAATCCGCCGCCGCCAGGTGGAGTTGCATCAGCACTCGATCAGCGCGACCCAGCAATCGCTCCGCGAGCACTTCCTGCTCGCCAAGATCGCCGAGGCCGAAGAACTCGAGGTCAAGCCCGAGGACGTCGACAATCAGATCGAGATGATCGCGATGCAGAACGACGAAAGCCCGCGACGCGTCCGCGCCCGACTCGACAAGGAAGGCCTGATGGACGCGCTGCAGATCGAAATCCTCGAACAACTCGCCGTCGACCGCGCCCTGGAATACGCCGTATACGAAGACGTGCCGCTCGTCGAAGAGAAGGAAGTCGCCGAAGAGGCCGTGGATCAGGCGGCGGCGTCCACCGGCGACGAGGCCGAGGAGACCGAACAGCCGGCCGCCGCCGACCAGTCCGCAACCTGATCGTTCTTCCGAAATGCAAAGGATGTGCAATGTCTGACTATCCACACTGGAGCCCGCCGCTGGCTCAGCGCTATCGCGACTACACCCGCCAGCGACAGATGACTCTGGGCGACCTGCTGCTTGAGAACCGCATCGTCTTTGTCGAGGGCGTCATCAACGACGCGATGGCGAACCTCACGGTAATGAAGCTGTTGTACTTGCAGTACGAGAACAAGAGCCAGGAGATCAGTTTTTACGTGAACAGCCCCGGCGGGTCGGTTACGGCGACGCTGGCGATCTACGACACCATGCAGTTTCTGCAGTGTCCGATCGCGACCTATTGCGTCGGGCTGGCCGCGAGCGGCGGCGCGATCTTGCTGGCCGGCGGCACCAAGGGGAAGCGCTCGGCTTTGCCACACGCCAAGATCATGATCCACCAGCCCTGGGGACAAGTCGGCGGCCAGGTGTCCGACATTCAGATCCAGGCCGAAGAGATTCTGAGGAACCGCGAAACGTTGAACCAAATCCTGGCCCATCACACCGGCCAGCCCATCGATCGCATCGCTCGCGACACCGAGCGCGACCGCTACCTCACGGCCCAGGAGGCCAAGGAGTACGGACTCGTAGACGACGTGCTGGAAAAGATCAAAGACGAGAAAGAGAAGAAATGACCGGCGCCCGGTTGCCGGTCACCATCACTGGAGGATGCGATGTCGCTGTTGATTCCCTTTGTGATTGAACGGAGTGGTCGCGAAGAGCGGGCGATGGACATCTACAGCCGCCTGCTTAAGGACCGCATCATCTTCCTCGGCTCGGCGATCGACGACAACGTGGCCAACATCATCATCGCCCAGTTGCTCTTCCTGCAATTCGAGGACGGCAAGACTGACATTAGTTTGTACATCAACTCGCCGGGCGGGTCGGTGTCGGCTGGGCTGGCGATCTACGACACGATGCAGTTCCTGACCTGCGACGTGGCGACGTACTGCATCGGGCAGGCGAGTTCGATGGGCGCTGTTCTGCTTGCCGCCGGGCGAGCCGGCAAGCGTAGCGCGCTGCCAAACGCCCGTATCATGATCCATCAGCCGCTGGCCGGAATGGAAGGTACGGCCAGCGACATCAGTATTCACGCGCGCGAGGCACTGCGCATCAAGCAGCGGCTCAACGAAATCCTGCTCAAACACACCGGCCAATCCCTGGACAAGATTGAGCAAGACACCGATCGCGACAAGTTCATGTCGGCCAGCGAGGCGCGGGACTACGGCCTGGTCGACGCCGTGCTCGACCGACTGCCACGCACTGAACCACTCCCGGCCACAGGCCAGTAGCCCGCCGCGGCGCGGGGACACACACCTTGCGGTTCCCCTCACCCCAGCCCTCTCCCCAAAGGAGAGAGGGAGAAAACTTGCGCATGGGATTCTCCCTCTCCCCATTGGGGAGAGGGCTGGGGTGAGGGGTTTGGGTCGGCGGATGCAAAGTGCAGTCGCCGCGGTGCATCGACGCGCGCCTATCGGCCGCAACGGCCGCGCTACCAGGTCTCGATCACTTGGCGCACGGCATCGGCGATCGCATGCGGATTGCGAGCGAGTATCCACACCGGTAGGGCAAGGACCACGCCGCCTGCCACCGCCATCAACAGTCCGACGGGCGAACGCCGCGGACGGTCTTCGACGAGGAGGCTCGGCAGGCCTAGCTGAATCTGGCGATACAGTTCGCGGTCGCGCATGCCGCGCACGCACAGCGTCACATTGTTCAGCACTGGAAACGAGTCGATCTCGAGACTCACGCCTCGGCCGGCCAGAATCCAACCGCCCGGCACCTCCTGAAACCCCGATCCGAGCCGCTCCAGGATCGTGCGCACCGCGGCGCCGACGCTCGACTCCGAGCAGTTGTACACGACAAGCGACTCATAGCTTCGCGGCGCCAGGGCCGCGACCAGCACCAGGTAGATGACAAGCCCAAACCATGGCCCGTGTTCCAGAAAAGCGGGCAGCATCCGACTGTGCAGCACAACGTCGATCGGGCCGTTCACGACCAGTCCGGCCAAGGCGATCGCCAACGCAAAGTAGTCGCGCAGCGCCGTCGTGACCAGCGGCCGACCTGACGCGTGCAACAGGCCGAGCACGCACAAATACGTGCCGATCGGCAGCAGGTTGGTGCAAATCACCAGCAGGAACGACATGCGGGATCCTCGATCTACCAGTATTTCTCAAAGTGAATATTGCCCGGCTCGCGTGGATGATCGCACCGAAACCCCCGCGCTTCGAGTAACTCGACCACGCCGGTCGGCTTGGGATATGTGTAGTTGCCATCGCTGCCTTTGTGCGGTACGCCGATCATGGCGGGATTGCCGCACAGAAACACGTGCGTGGTGGCGGGATCGAGCGGTCGGCTGATCCGCTTTTCCAACTCGCCGGTGCGCACCAGATCCTGAATGTACAGCTTGTTGGCGAGGTTGTGTTTCTCGCGAGTGGTCAGCGTGATGTAGCGATAGTTGGGAACTCGTGCGGCAACCTGCTGATGCGTAGCAAGGTAGCCGAGATCCGACTGATACCGCACGCACACGACCGACGCGATCATGCCGCGATGGCCCGCCCGCAGCAGTTCGAGGAGCATCTTGTTATGCGGCGCCTCGCCCGTACCGGTGGCCATGAAGATCACCGTGTCGTCGGGTCGCACGTGCTCCAGCGTGTAGTTGCCGGTGATCTTCTCGGCCACGAACAGGCGACCGCCCTGTTTCAGCGAGAACAGCCGCGGCGTCAGGGCCGGCGGCCGCTTCTCGGCGCCGCGCACCAGCACCACATAGAATTCGAGGAAGTCTTCGTCTTTGATCCGCAACAGTTCACCGTCGTCGCCTAGCACTGGGCACGAAATGGAGTACGCACGCTTGACGAGCTTAGTCCATTGGTCCGGCGCCAGTTCCTCCTCCTGGCATTGCGGCACGCGCGGCTCCCAGTAGCCAACGCCGAGGCTGGTGTACTGCCCCGCTCGATGGGGCGGGATGGCAAGGTCGGGCCTTACCCTGAGTATGGCCAGCTCGGGGTTCGCGTGATCAAAGCGTACGACCGTCGCGTTGTACTCCTGCTCGCGCAGCCGGCTCATTTCCTCTTCGGTGAGATTGTGTTGCATCAACGTGGTTCCGTTCGGCGGTTCTGCTGGAGCTTTGCCACAAATGCCGCATGATCGGAAGATGCAATGCCCCGCTCGAGAATCTCTACAACGGACTTGATGTCGCGGCGCACCAGGCTTGCGGCATCGAGCCACAGGCCGGGGAAAACCTCGCTGCGCGAAACACCGTCTGCACCGGCGCTGAGCCGTTCGTAGTCGCTTCCCCGCAGCACGAACCAGTCGATTGTCTGGACAATCACTCGCCAGACGATGTACTCGCGGACTCCGTTGCGTCGATACACTCGGAACTTTGTGTGCAGGTCAAAGCTCCCGGAACTTGATGCAATCTCGGCAACCAGTTCGGGCGCGCCCGCCACGTAGTCATCCGCGTCGATCATAGACTGGCCGCCACAGGCAGGGTCGATGATCAGGGTCGCGTCGGGCTGCGGCTCGTTTTCCAGATCAAGACGCACCGTGCCGTTGTCTCCGATCTCCAAACCTGGGGTATGGACGCGATAAAGACCCAGCCACGTGATCAGATCGGCGTGCGGGCCGGCATGCCGCCGCAGACGAGCCGGTGAGGGCATGTAGGCGACTCCTTCGATCAACTCGGCCTTCTTGAGTTGAGGCGTCGCCTCGTAACGCCGTTCGAACTCACTGCGAGTCAACTGGTCCCCCGGCTCCAGGGGCGGCGACGGTACCAGAGGCTGAGTTGTCGAGCCAGAATCAAGTCTGGTCATGGGTCACTCGCTTCTGTAAGGCAGACTGTCGTGGCGGATACCAGCATAACTTCTGTTTGTTCGATTGCTACGCTTTCCAGTCCACGTTGGATATCTTCGCCAGCGCCAGAATGAGCGAATGCGTGCCCTTGCGGCCGTGGCCCTGGGACTTGAGCGCAAGGTAGAGCTGCTCGGCGAGCGCTAGGCCGGGCAGTGCGAGGTTCATGCGCTTCGACTCGGCCAGGGCAATGCCCATATCCTTGATGAAGTGTTCGACCATGAAGCCGGGGTCGAGGTTGCCTTTGAGGATGCGCGGGGCGTAGTTCGACAGCGACCACGAGCCGGCCGCGCCGCCCGACACCGATTCCAAGACAGTGTTCAGGTCGAGGCCCGCCTTGTACCCGTAAAGCAACGCTTCGCAGACGCCGATCATCAGCGTGGCGATCAGGATCTGATTGACCATCTTGGTATGCTGCCCCGCCCCGGCGGGTCCTTGATGGATGATGGTCTTGCCCATGCACTCGAACAGTGGTCGCAGGCGATCGACGACCTCCTTGTCGCCGCCGATCATGATCGACAGTCGCGCCTCGCGTGCACCGATATCGCCGCCGGAAACCGGGGCGTCGACGCTGGCGACCCCGCGCGACCTGGCCGCCTCGTATACCTCGCGTGCGAGCGACGGTTCGCTCGTCGTCATGTCCACCAGGATCTTGCCGGCCGTGGCGCCGGCCAGTGCGCCGCTGGGGCCGAGCAGGACGTCGCGCACATCGGCAGGAAAACCGACGATCGAGAAGATGACGTCCGAGTTCTCGGCGACCGCCGTCGGCGAGTCGGCCCACGCGGCCCCGCGATCAATCAGCGGTCTCGCCCGCTCGCGCGTGCGGTTGAACACCGTGGCCTTGAAGCCTTTGGTCATCAGGTGCCCGCACATCGACGAACCCATGACGCCCGTGCCGATCCAGCCGATTCGTGTGTTGTTCGCATTCAGTTCGCTCATCGTCTTTCTCTTCGTAGGGCCAGGGGTGGTCCGAGTATTTCTCTGAGCAGGATCGCTCGGCGGATATCGGCGGGCGATGCGAGGTGGAGGACGCTGACCGCGGCGGGAACGGCCCGGCCGGTGACGGTCGATGCGGCGGACGGCGTGAGTGATGCGGCCGACTGCATGGAGGCGACGGCGTCGCTGAGCCCCTGCCGTGTCTCGGCGGCGACGCCCAATACCGGCGTAGCGAGGGCGGACGGCACAGGTCGCGCCATCGGGGGCGGTGCGCTGGCTCGCGCCCCGCGGTTCTTCTGCGCGCGGCGTGATTCTTGACGCGGACGATCCGGCGGCCGCCGCTGCGGCTGCGGCGCGCGCAAGACCACGAGCTCGGGCGGGCCCGCCTGCGGCGGAACCGGCGGGATGTCGCCGCGCTGCCGGCCCAGCACCTCGTCGAGCGCCTGATCCACTTCATCGACATCGACCCATTGGCGTCGCTGGGCGCGTTGCCGCCGCGGCGCTTCGGCTTCCTTGGGTTTGTTCTCGCGGTCGCCAAAGACCCGGTTGATCAACCAGATTCCCGATGCGAGCAAGATGAATCCCCAGCGGATCCACGGCTCGATGTCGAACGCGAAAAGGTGCATGGCGGTTCCTGTCCGAGCGAGTCCGATCCCGGATGTCGCCCCGGGGCTACTTGTTGTCCGTGTGTTGCTGACGCACCGGGCTGGCGATAGACGCCCGCATTTCCGTGTCGGCCTGAATGTTCCGCATGTTGTAGTAGTCCATCACGCCGAGCCGGCCGTCGCGGAATGCGTGGGCGATCGCGAGCGGCACCTCGGCCTCGGCCAGCACGACCTTGGCGCGGTTCTCGGCGACCAGCGCGGTCATCTCCTGCTCGCGAGCCACGGCGGCGGCGCGGGCCGTCTCGGCCTTGGCCCGGGCGATTCGCATGTCCGCCTCAGCCTGCTCGGCCTGCAAGCGTGCGCCGATGTTGTCGCCCACGTCGACGTCGGCGATGTCGATCGACACGATCTCAAACGCCGTCTGCGAATCGAGCCCCTTGGCCAACACCGCCTTCGAGATTCGGTCGGGATTCTCGAGCACCATGTAGTGCGTGTCGGCCGAACCGATCGCGCTGACGACGCCCTCGCCGACGCGGGCGATAATCGTCTCTTCGGTCGCACCGCCGATGACTCGGTCTAGGTTGGCCCGCACGGTGACGCGGGCCTTGGTCTTGAGCTGAATGCCGTTCTTCGCGACGGCTTCGAGCATGGGCCGGCCCTTGTTTGGGTCGGGGCAGTCGATGACCTTGGGATAGACGGAGGTCTGAACGGCGTCGAGCACGTTACGGCCGGCCAGGTCGATCGCCGCCGCACGCTTGTAGGTGAGCGGGATGTCGGCGCGGTTGGCCGCGATCAGCGCACGGATCACATTCGGCACGTTGCCGTTGGCGAGGTAGTGCGCTTCGAGCCACTTGGTCTCAAGCTGTAGTCCGGCCTGCACGGCCGATATCTTCGACCGCACGATCACCGTCGCGTTCACCTTGCGCAGCCACATGCCGATCAAGTCGAACAGCCCGACGCCGGCCCCGGTCGTGATCGACTGAATCCAGAGGTTGAAGAACTTGGCCATGAAAATGAGCAGGACTATCGCGACGAACCCCAAGAAGACGAGCGCCACGATCACGAGTATTTCCCATGTATTCGAGCCTTGAGCGAACAGCACAGACATGAATGTTTCTCCTTCGTATTCTCAGTGAGACGGCTCCGTCAGGAGTCCAGGACGTTCGCTTCCAGCTTGCGCACCACGACGCGGCGACCTTGCACATCGAGCACGCGGACCAGTTCACCTTGTTCGATAATCATGCCTTCGGCGACGGTGTCGATTCGGCGGCCGTCGATCTCGGTCATTCCGGCGGGGCGCAACTGCGTCAACGTGCGGCCCACCTTACCAACCAGCGAGTGCAGGTGTTGATCCACTTCGTTCGTTGAGTCGATGTCTTCCGGGTTTGGGCGAGCCAACAGCATGCGCCGGCCGATTGGTGTGCGGGGCCAGAGGTGCAGCCCTACGCCGACGATTGTCGGCAGTGCCACTAGCACGACGAGCAGAAACAGCAGACCCGCGCGGCCCGACTGCTGAAACGCCAGCGCGACGCTGCCTATGAGCGCCAAGCCCGCCATGATGCCCAATACGCCGCCCGACGGAATGAACAACTCCGCCACGAGCAGCATCAATCCGAGACACAGAACGAGTGTCGCCCAAATCAACGGGGTCGTCATGTCACCTGCTTCACTACGACGCGGTTGCCCGTCGCCTCGATCACCGCGACCGTGGCGCCGGCATCAATATAGGCGCCTTCGGCGACGACGTCTACGAAACGATCGCCGAATTGCGCTCGCCCGGCAGGCCGGAGCGTGGTCATCGCGACGCCCTCACGCCCCACGAGGTCGCTCCACTCGTTCGCCTCAGTCACCGACGGAAACGCCGCGCCGTCCATCGCTAGGTCGGGCTGAAGCACGACGCGATTCAGCAGCGGCACGTGCGGAAGGTACTTGCTCACCAGGTACGCAAACGCAAACAGGCAGGCAAAGGAAAAAGCCATCGACCCCAGATTGCCGGCCAACTGCTGCCACTCGCGTGGGCTCTGAGGCAGCACGAACGTCTGACTCGCCAACACGATCGACGAGACCATCAGTAGAATGCCCATGAACCCGAACACGCCGAATCCAGGCAGCAGAAACAACTCGATCGCCAGGCAAACCACTCCACCCACGAACAGTAGGATCTCCAGGCCCGTCGCCGTGCCGCCCATGAAATGACTCCAGAAGAACAACAGGAAGCACAGGGCCGCGATGATCGACGGCATGCCGATGCCGGGCAGCTTCAGCTCCAGGTACAGTCCGAGAATCCCGCCGACGATGAGCAGCATGCTGACCAGCGGCGTGTTCAGCAGCCAGATCATTGTGTCCACCCAGTTTGGGCTGACGAGTGCGACCGGCGCATCGCCTAGTCCGTAGAGTTCGCGCACGATGTCGAAACTCTCGACCAGATTCTGCGCCAGTCCAAACTCCAGGGCTTCCTTGCCATTGACCGTGAGGAATTCGCCCTTGGGTTTGACGATGCGCAGTTGGTCGTAGGCGTCAGCCGCAGCGTTCTTCAGGTCGACTTCAGACAGGTAGGTCGTGCGGCCGGTGCGGCGATCGCGCACTTCGTGCACGACCATGTCCTTGTCCATCATGGCCTTGGCCAGCGTCGGCGGGTAGCCGTTGGCTTCGGCGAGCGTTTCGAGCGACGTGCTGAAGATCGAGACGATCTTCTCAGGCACATAATGAAACTGGCCGCCTTCGACGAACATCGCGCCGCAGTCGCCAAGCTTTGCTTTGGGGTGCATGATGATCTCGTCGCAGCCCAGCGCGATGAACGCCGCCGCACTGATTGCCTTGTTGGGCACGTAGGCGACGGTCTTCACGCCGCTCATGTCGCGAATGAACTCGGCCAGTTCCATGCCGGCGTTGCCGTCGCCGCCGTAGCTGTCGATCTCGAAGATGAAGAAGTTGCGGCCGCGTTCCAACTCGCGCTGCACATGCCGCAGCACGTATTCCTTGGTCAGCACACTGATGAAGTCGGCGATGCGTATCTGCACCGGCTGCCACTCGACGCCGACCTGCACATCCTCGATCGCCGCCTTGGCCGACAACCCGAACAGCTCGGCCACCTCGCCGCGCGACTCGGCCGTGACCGCGACCAGCCCAATCTGGCGCAACTGATCGCCATTGAAGTTGCCCAGTTGCCCGGCCTCGATCAGCACCTCCTTCGACACGATCTGTTCGTCGCGTTCCAGCGCCTTGAGTTCCTCGTCCAGCACGTAGCGTGTGTCGGGCCGAGCGGTCGTCACTTTGTACACGCGGTGCTTGCGGTCGAGCATGCCGAGGATGATCGCGCGGTACGGTCGTTTGGATCGCTGGGCCAGGTCGCTGTACTCGGCGGCCATGCCCTCACGCACGGCGTTCTCGTCGCGGCCGATGTCGCCGAGCGTAGCCTTGGTGCTCATCACGATCTCGCCGGCCGCCAGTGCGACCATCACGGCGTGGCCGCCGAGTGGTTCGCGGACGAATGCAATCGTGCGCGCCCCCTTGATGCCTTCGACGTACTGCGCCAGGTTCAGGCAGTTGCCGTACTCGCTCTTGCCGGGCTGGATGTCGAAGACGATGGTCCGCGCTCCTTCGCTGAGCAGTTTTTCGCACTGCCGCCGCACGGCATGCACCGACGTGATCGGGCTCGGAACGGTGACGAAGCCGCCTTTGGCGTCGGCCTCCGGCGGCTTGGCCGCTTGCCCGAACACGCGCGAACTCGCCGCGGCGGCGAACATCAGCACGACCAGGAGTGTGCGACCGATGAGCATCACGACCGACCCAGAACCTCCCTGCGCATTCATGAGTGATTCGTCTTTCCATGCGGATTATAGGGGCGTCGCGCGAGGCAGTCAAAACAGCACCGATCGTTGATTCAACGTGGAGCCGACGGCGACCGTATTCCTGATCGTGGCTCGCCGTGTCAGGGGCGGTGCGGGACTTGCGGGGACGACTCGATTGCCGACCCGCCGCAGTTGGAGGACTTTGGGCCGGTGGGACGCGGCATGCTGAAGCGATCACGAGTCGTGGCATACCAGTCACCGCCCATGCGGGCGATGGCGTCGAGTTTTGCGGGGTCCACGGCACCGTCGGGTGTGAGGAAGCCCGCCGCGATGTGGAAGCACAGAACCTCGCCGATGCAAACGTGCCCGGCGAGCGGCCCGCTGCCGAGGTCGACTATCTGCATGAGCCGGCACTCGAGTTGAACGGGCGACTCGGCGACTCGCGGCGGCCGCACCTGCGTGCTGGACAACGAGGTGAACCCGCACACAACCAATTCGCTTACGTCGCGCGGATAGGTGAACGACGTCTCGTTCATCGCGTCGGCGATCGCGTGCGGCACGATGTTCACCACGAACTCGCCAATCTGCCGCAGGTTGGCCAGCGTATCCTTCTCGCGCCCGTGCCGGTCGTTGGCGGGCGCGAACATCACTGCCGGCGGATGTCCGCTGACGCCGTTGAAGAAAGAAAACGGCGCCAGGTTCACGACGCCGGTCGGCGAAAGCGTCGTCACAAACGCGATCGGGCGCGGAACGACGCACGAGATGAGCGTCTGGTAGTTCTGACGCATGTCGCGGCCGGCAACCGACAACGTTTCATAGTGGGTGAACTGGTTCATCGAAGTGCCGCGCTTGGGTGGAGACAACTGGGTTTGATTGGGGCTATGGTTCGAAAGTTGGGACTTGGCATTAGTCTTTCCATGACATCGGATAATCGGGCTGGTCGCAGGCCATCGCGTCGGCGGTGAGTTGCAACGGCGCGAAGGTGTCGACCATGACTGCCAACTCGTTGGTGTGGGTGTGCTGGAACGACGCCTCGATCGCGCCCGGATGCGGGCCGTGCGGAATGCCGCTGGGGTGCAGCGTGATCGACGATACATCCACGCCACGTCGCGACGAGAAGTTGCCGTTCACGTAGTAGATCATCTCGTCGGAGTCGACGTTCGAGTGAACGTACGGGATTTTGATCGCGTCGGGGTGATCGTCCAAGGCCCGCGGACAAAAGCTGCAGACGACGAACCGATCGGCCTGGAAGGTCTGCTGGACGGGCGGCGGCTGGTGGATGCGGCCCATGATTGGTTCGTAGTTCATGATGTTGAACGCCCATGGGTAACAGAAGCCGTCCCAACCGACCACGTCGAACGGGTGGAAGTCGTAGATGTAGCCGGTGAACTGGTCGCCTGTCTGTACACGAATCTCCCACGGTTCGCTCGACTCGTTGTGGGTCGTGAGCCTGGCAGGCGGGCGGAGATCGCGCTCGTAGAAAGGTGCGCCGAGTCGAAGCTGGCCGGCCGGGTTCATGTAGCGACTGGGGACGCGGATCATGCTCGGCGTGCGCACCACAAGCATGCGGGCCAGGGCGTCGCCGTCGGACTTGCCGGCGAACGTAAACCGGTAGGTGCAGCCGCGCGGGATCACCAGATAGTCGCCGTCGCCGAACGCGACGTCGCCCTGCCAGGTTTCGAGCGTGCCCGTGCCGAGATGGACGAAGATGACTTCGTCGCGATCGCCGGGCCGATAGAGGTAGTCCATCGCCTGGGTCGGGCGGCAGACGCTGATCGTCACGTCGCTATTGACCAGCAGCGGCCGGCGGCCCGAAATCGGGTCACCGCCTGCGGCTACCCTCGCGGCTTTCAGGTGATAGTGCCGCTTGACCGGCTGCGGCGCCAGCTCGATCGGCCGCACGCCGCGCTCGATCACCCTAGTGACGCGCGTGGGCGGATGGACGTGGTACAGGCACGAATAGCGATGATCGAACCCGTGGGTCGTGATGACCTGCTCGTAGCGTAGTTCGCCCTTCGGCCCCAGCAGCTTGGTGTGCCGCTTCGGCGGTAGTTCGCCCATTCGCATGTAGTACATGGCGCTCACCTCTCTGAGATCTCAGATTTGAGACTCGAAAATTGAGGTTGAAACTACAGACTTCATACAATCGGTGTTCGCAGCATGCCGAGTCGTTCAATCTCCAATTCGATCACGTCGCCCGGCTCGAGCCAGCCGTCGGTGTTCTCCGGTCGCAGTTCCAGTATACACCCCGTGCCGACCGTGCCGGAACCGATGATGTCGCCGGGCCAGAGCCGGGCGTCTTGGGCGGCGCGTGCGATCAACTGCGTGAAGTCGAAGTGCATGTCGCGCATGTTGCCTCGCGAGATTTCGCGGCCGTTCTTGCGGGCCGTCATGGCCAGGTCGTAGCGGCCTGGCGCGATGCGGCGGTCGGCCAACTCGTCGCAGGTGACAACCCACGGGCCGATCACGCTGGCGAAGTCCTTGCCCTTGGCCGGCCCCAGCCCGCACTTCATTTCTTCCGCCTGCAGATCGCGCGCGGATAGATCGTTCAGCACCGTGAATCCAAATATCGCCGCCTCGGCTTGGGCGCCCGACACATTCTCGACCTCGCATCCGATCACCGCGGCGACCTCCAACTCGAAGTCGAGCGCTCGCGTCGCCGCGGGTCGCCGCACCGGCTGGTTGTGCCCCTTGAGCGTGGTTGGGTTCGAGAAATAGAACACGGGAAACTTGTACCACTCCGGGACCATTTCCAACCCGCGGTGCGCGCGGCACGTCTTCACATGCTGTTCGAACGCGTAGAAATCGCGAAAGGTGCGCGGGTCGGGAACCGGAGGCAGCCAGTCCGCGACCGACTCGAATGGCATGGTCTGGCCCGTCTGCTTGGCGAGGCGAACCAATCCGGCTGAACCATGTTGGACCAACGCACCGCGCACGCTAGGCGGAGCATCGAGGCAGGCAACTCCGTCTGGTCGGCCTATGGCCAGACGTGGTTGGTCGTTTCCGCTGAGTTGCACTACACAGAATCGCATTCACTCCAACCATCCAATGAAGGTCGCGGTCGCGGGCGCCGTCCCGTGCATCAAAGCGTTCCGCGTTTCATTTGCTCGCGTTCGATGGCCTCGAACAGTGCGCGGAAGTTGCCTTCGCCGAAACCGCGGGCGTGGCCGCGTCGCTGGATGACCTCGAAGAACAACGTCGGCTCGGCGAACACGGGCCGCGTGAAGAGTTGAAGCAAGTAGCCGTCGGGGCCTTCGCGATCGACCAGGATGCCGAGCCGCCGCAGGTCGTCGAACGGTTCTTCGATCTCGCCGACTCGGCCCGGCGCCGCGTCGTAGTATTCATCCGGAACCCGCAGGAAACTGATGCCGCGACGCCGCAGATCGTAGATCGTCGGCACAATCGCCTTGGTCAGCAGCGCGATGTGCTGCACGCCGGGGCCGTTGTTGGCGTTCAGGTACTCCTGTATCTGCGAGTTCTCGCTGGACGGCTCGTTGATCGGCAACTGGATGTACCCGTGCTCGGCCGTTAGCACCTTGCTCATGAGCGCCGAGCGTTTCGTGCGAATGTCGAAATGTCGCGTCTGCTTGAAGCCGAAGACCCGCTCGTAAAACTCAACCCAGCGATCCATCTCGCCGGCCGGCACGTTGGCCACCATGTGGTCGACGATGGCGAACGTCGAACCGGTGGGATCGGGCGCCGTAAGTTCGCGGTCGGTGATGTTGTGGTAGCCCGGCCCGAACGGCGGCTCGCCCTGCACATCGACGAGCGTGTGGGTCACGTCGCCGTAGGCCGCGATCGACCCGAAGCGGATGCGTCCGGAGTCGAAGTGGTCCGTCTCAAGTTCCGAGACGACGCGGGCGCCGCGTTGGGCGCACGTCTCGAGCGCCGTCGCCGCGTCGTGAACCAGAAACGCGATGTCGGCGACGCCCTGCGGGTGCCGCCGCAGAAAGCCGGCCACAGCGCTCTCGCGATATGCCGCTTGCGTCAGGATGAATCGGATGCGGCCGTGACCGACCACGCGGCACACGCGATCGCCCTTGCCAGAGTACGGCCCGCCGTGGGCGACCTCGCGGAAGTTCAGACGGTGGACGAAGTAGTTCGCCCAGTCGCCTATGTCGCTGACGTAAAAGTTGACGTGATGGACGCGGATGATGCCGATGTCGGAACTGGCAACGGGCGCGTCGTGCTCGGATTCAGATAGCAGCGTGTCGGCGGTGGACATGGTGTTGCCCTCGACTACTCGGAACTTTGGCGATCGTCGCCCATTGGCATCATAGCCTCAGTACTGTGCCACATTGAATAGGGTCTGAAATCGGCTTCGGTCGTTTAACCAGCAGCCGCAGGCGAGGCGCACCAAACGCCAGCCATGCCTCGCCTGCGGCTGCGGGTCAAACGAATTCGAACCCCTTTCAATGTGGAACAGTACTCAGTGTCGCGGGCATCAAGTTCACTGGGGAAGATTGATCCCCGGGGGCGCGACGGGCGGTCGGCCGCCGCCGGCGTCGCCGGGCGGTTGCGCGGCTCCAGCGGCTCCGCCGGCCGGCGCCCCTGCGCCACCGGCAGCGCCGCCCCCGCCGGGCGCCGGACGAAAGCCCGGCATCTCAGTGTCGGGATCGCCAAACGGACGGGCGCGATGATAGCGCACGATGAAACTCGAGTCGCGATCGAATCCCGGCCGCCGGCCCCACTCGAAGTACCGACCGGTGGTAGCCTGCACAAATCCCAACCAGAAACGGTCGATGCCCAGCCCCCAGAAGGCGTGTCGTTCCCACTGGTAGCCGAGGAACTGCTTGTGAATCGGCGCCGTCTGGGCGATGCAAAGCAGCATGCCGACGAAGTACCACGCCGTGGCCCCGCCGAACGCCAAACGCCCGACGTGAAACAGCCAACCCGGGAACCGCACCATGCGCGGACCCAATGCGTCGCTACCCAGCCGGAACGCCGTGAACGCGATCGAAAACAACACGATCAGACAGACCATGTCCGAGAACGATTTCATGAACCCGACGTTGTTGTCGAGGAACGCCGCACACGGCTCGTAGAGGCTGAACGCTACCAGGCCGCCGAACATGACGTTCACCCACATCAGGGCAGCGCCCCACAGGCCTTCGCTGCTCACCACATAGGTGAAGCCCAGCACGAGCAGCAGCAGAACAACATCGATCACCCACGAATACGCGCCCATACGTGTTCTCCAGGTTTGTCAGGTGTCGCAACTGACAACTGACAACTATCACGTGATGACTCGCATCAACTCCTGCACCGACGTGATCCCCTTGATCACCTGGCGCAGGCCGTCTTCTTGCAGGTACAGCATGCCGTTCTTGCGCGCCTCGGCCTTGATCGCGGTCATCGACGGAGTCTCCTTGAGCATCTCGCGAATCTTGTCGCTGATGACGAGCAGTTCAAAGACTCCGGTGCGGCCGCGGTAGCCGGTGCCGCCGCAGTTCGGACAAATCTCCTCAGTTTGCTTGGGCGGACGATAGAAGACGTCGATCTTGTTCGCCGGCAGGTTCGCCTTTTTCAAGAACTCCGGCTTGGGCTTGTACGGTTCCTTGCAATGGTCGCAGAGCCGGCGCACCAGCCGTTGGCTCCAGATGGCGGAGATTGCGCTCGACAGCAGGAACGGCTCAACGCCCAGATCGAGCAATCGGAACAGGGCCGTGATCGCGTCGTTCGCGTGAATCGTGGTGAAGACCATGTGGCCGGTCGTCGCGGCCTGGCAGCCAATCTTGGCGGTCTCTTCGTCGCGAATCTCGCCGATCATGATCACATCGGGGTCCTGACGCAGTACGCTGCGCAGGCTGGTCGCGAAGGTCTGACCCGACTTAGTGTTGATCTCGATCTGCGTGACGTTGTCGAGGTTGTACTCGATCGGGTCTTCGATCGTGATGATGTTTCGCGTGAAGCGGTCGATCTCGCGCAGCGCCGCGTATAGGCTGGTGCTCTTGCCGGCGCCGGTCGGCCCGCACGCGATGATCATGCCGTGCGGCTGAGTGACCAGGCCGCGCACCTCTTCGACGAGCTTTTCGCGCATGCCCAGATCGGTCAGCCGGTTGATATTGGCCGACTTGTCGAGGATGCGGAGGCTGAGTTTTTCGCCTTCCATGGTGCCCTGCGAGGCGGCGCGGAAGTCGATCTGTCGCCCCTCGCTTTCCGCGGCAAAGCTGCCGTCTTGAGGCTTGCGTCGCTCGGCGATGTCCATGGCTCCGAGCACCTTGAACACGTTGATGACTGCGTCGCCCGTGCTGCGCTCGAACGGCTCGGCGGTGTGCAGGATGCCGTCGATGCGGTACCGCACCGAAAGTTGATCCTTCTTCGGTTCCAGGTGAATGTCGGTTGACCGGCGCACGATCGCGTCGTACACGAGTTCCTTGGCGGCCATGTAGCCGGTCGATTGCTCGGCCGCCTTCACGCGATCCGGGTCCTCGGCGGTCTGAGTGATGCCCTTGCCGATGAACCGGATCGGCGGCCCGACCTGTTCCTCCTCCTCTTCGCGTTGGCGGATGCCGAGCTTTTCGAGGATCGCCCACATCACGCTGTGGAACGTGACCATGTCCGATTCCGGCACCCGCTTGTTGCGGTCGTGGATGTAGATAAACAGCGGCACGGAATAGAACAGCAAGGCCAGCAGTATCTGGACGATGTAGATGTCGATGACCCAGCACAGGCCGATGCCGATGAGGCCGGGGAAGAAGACGACCGGGTGCCAGAGTTCGAACTTGCCCTTGAGCTTCTCGGTGTCGCGGTCGACCCAATGCGTGGTGTACACCCACAGCAAGTAGATGGCGACGATCGGCGCGAACTTGAACCAGTTCAGGGAGTTGCCCGGCCCTCGAGTGGCTTGGGCGAACACAACGGCGTCGGTCAGCCATGAGGGCGAGGCGACGAGCCGGTCCAGCGCAGAGAACCAAGTCATCAACGGAGTCCTTCTACAAAATGCCTGGCGTGGAGACCTTGATGCCCTTCAGCGCCATCTTGAGTGCGTCGATGTTCGGAGCGGCCTCGAAGGCCGTCGACCGCTCGATGTACTCCTGAGTCACCAGGTAGCGCAGGCTCTCGGTGAAGTCCTGCATGCCTTCGCGCATGAACATGCGGATCGCATCGCCCAGCTTCTCGTCGTTCTCCTCACTGATCAGCTTGGTGATCGTTGAGTTTTGAATCATGATCTCGCAGGTCGGCACGCGTTTGACCCCCTTCTCCTGCATTTCCTTGGTGGTGGGCAGCAGTTTCTGGGCGATGACCGCCTTCAGGTTGAACGCCAGGTTCTGGCGTATCGCGCCGTGCATTTCGTGTGGGAACAGGTCGAGGATGCGGGCGATCGTGCTGGGCGCCGACGACGCGTGGATCGTGCCGAACACCAAGTGGCCCGTCTCCGCCGCATGGCACGCGGCCTCGAACGTGTCGCGGTCGCGCATTTCGCCGACCAGGATGATGTCGGGGTCCTGCCGCACGGCGTGCTTGAGCGCCGTTGGCCAGTCCACCACGTCCACCCCGATCTCGCGCTGGTTGATCACGGCCTTCTTGTCGCGGAACATGTACTCAATCGGGTCTTCGAGCGTCAGGATGTGCACACGCTCGTTGTTGTTGACGTACTCCAACATCGACGCGATCGTCGTGCTCTTGCCGCTGCCCGTAACGCCGGCCAGGATGACCAGACCCTGATAAAACTTGCACAACTCTTCGACAATCGGCGGCAGGTACAAGCCCTTGAAGTCGGGTATCTTGGTGCTAACGCGGCGAGCGACCAGCGCGAGTCGGCCGCGAGCGCGGAACAGGTTCACGCGGAACCGGCACTCGTCGTCGCCGATGATGTGCGCAAAGTCGATGCCGCCGGTCTCGTCCAGAATGCGCTGTTGCCGTTCGGTGAGTACCGGCAACAGCAGCCGTTCCATGTCGCTCGCCGTCAACGGCGGCATGTCCATCTGCCGGATCGTGCCGCCCAGCCGCATCATCGGCGGCAGGCCGGTCTTGAGGTGCAGGTCCGAACCCTCGTACTTCATGACCATGCGATAAAGCTTGTTGACTTCGGGTTCTTTCTTCGGCGTGGCGGCGACCGGTTCGGGCGCCGACTGCACCGGGGGCGAGGCGACTGCCGTCGACATGTTAGTTCCCTTTCGTCTTTCGCACAGGCACACCGCGCTGTGCCAGATACTGTTTCGTGCCGTCGATCGAATACTCGCCGTAGTGGAAGATGCTGGCTGCCAGCGCCGCATCGGCCCGGGCCTCGGTCAGTACGCGGTACAAATGGTCGGGGCAGCCTGCTCCGCCGCTGGCCACGACCGGTATCTCAACCGCCTCCGACACGGCCCGCGTCATCGCCAGATCATACCCGGCCTTGGTCCCGTCCGCATCCATGCTTGTCAGTACAATCTCGCCGGCCCCCAGCCGCTCAACCTGGCGGGCCCACTCGACCGCCTCCAGCCCGGTCGGCACGCGGCCGCCGTTGATGTGGACTTCCCAGAACTCGCGGCCGTCGCGCGGCACGCGTTTCGGGTCGATGTTCACCACAATGCACTGGCTGCCGAACCGCCGCGCCGCGGCCCGCACAAACTCCGGATCGCGCGGGGCCGCCGAGTTGATCGACACCTTGTCAGCGCCCGCGTTCAGCAGCGAACGAATGTCGTCGATCGTGCGAATCCCGCCGCCCACGCACAGCGGCATGAACACCACCTCGGCGGTGCGTCGCACCACGTCGATCATGATGCCCCGGCTCTCGTGGCTCGCCGTGATATCGAGGAACACCAGTTCGTCGGCCCCTTCGGCCTCGTAGCGCGCCGCCACTTCGACCGGATCGCCGGCGTCGCGCAGGTTCAGGAAGTTCGTCCCCTTAACCACGCGACCGCGGTCGACATCGAGACACGGAATAATTCGTTTGGCCAGCACGGCGTTCGTTGCCTGTGAACCAAGTGGGGCCCGGCTCGGAGTCTGCGAGGCGCCTGTCCCCATCTGGGCGACTTAGCTTCTCGGACCGATCACGCTCGGATGGGCCACAATCTAAGACCTGCCGATAGACTCGTCAACGGGCGGCGTTGCACTCAGGCCGCCGCGTGAATAGAATGCTCTCGGCTTACAGCCGACCGAAGACAGACCGAAGACAGCGATACTTTCCTGCCGGCGGGTCCGACGTTCTGCAACGTCCCTTTCCTCGGATGGGACCCGAAGTTGAACAAGCCAGGACTCGGTCGGTTGGCATCACTCTTAGCACTGTGCCGCATTGAATAGGGTCTGAAATCGGCTTCGGTCGTTTAACTCGCAGCCGCAGGCGAGGCATGGATGGCGTTTGTTGTGCCTCGCCTGCGGCTGCGGGTTAAACGAATTCGGACCCATTTCAATGCGGCGCTGTACTTAGCTCGTCCACGCCAGCGGCATTTTTTGGAGGGTGTCCTATGAAGCGTGTTGCGATCGGAGTGGTCGTGGTGGCGGCGATGTGCATCACCGCCACAGCGGCAAGGGCCGACCATCGGTACCATCGACATCACAGCCATCACAGCCATCACGGCGGCTGGAGCGTGTCGATCGGCTACGGCGGGTATGGCTATGGCGGGTATGGCTACCGGGGCTATGGATACGGTGCGTCCTATTACTCACCCCGGTACAGCCACAGCTACCCGCCATACGCCGGATACTATTCGTATCCACGGTACAGCTACCACTCCTACTATCCGTCGTACGGCTACTCGTACTACGGCGGCTGCTGGTAGAGTCGCAATCGGAGAGCAGGACCGATCAGTTCGCCAAAGCCCCACCAAGTCGGTGGGGCTTTGCATTGGCGGGCGGTCAGTGCGACTCAACGAAGGGCAGCAGCCACCGTTGCGGAACCGAACCGAATCGGAGCAGCCAGTTGTGGAAATCGCGCAGCGAGGCGCTGGGGCGCAGCGAGCGATAGCGATCTCGCAGCGCGAGCGTCTCGTGGCGGCCAAGCAGGTAGCTCATTGGCGTGCCCGGCGACTGCGTGTACCAGTTCAGTTCGCACTGGGCGCGGAGTTCGGTGAAGCCGAGCTCGCGCTTGAGCATGTCGACGGCCTCGCGCACGCTGATGCGCCGAGTGTGTACGCCGACGTCGATGCGAATGCGCCACGCACGCCAAAGCTGCGACAGCAGGCAATCGAGTTGCCACATCGGCGTGGCCAGGTAGCCGAGATCGACGATGAGCTGTTCGCAATAGAGCGTCCAGCCTTCCATGAAGATGATGTGATGTGCCATCTGGCGAGCCAGCGAGCCTGCACGGTTCGCCCAGCACAGTTGCACATGATGGCCGGGGTAGGCCTCGTGGGCGCAGGTCGACTCGAATCCGAAATGCTGGCCCAGGTTGTCGCGGAACTCGGCTGGCGGCAGCGACGGCGGCGGGTCCGAGACGTAGTAGATGCCGCGCTGGACGGCGTCGAGCGGCCCGGGCGATGAATACGCGGCCGACGGGATGACCGATCGCAGGAACGCCGGCGTCGAGATCACGTCGCACGTCTCGCCCGGCGGCAGTTCGATCACGCCATCGGCCACAAGTCGGTCGCGCAGGCCATAGGTCGCCTCGCGATACTCGCGCAGCAGGTCGTGTGGCTGGGCGGCGAATGCGATGCGAGCTTCTTCGTGAATCTGCTGCCACGAGCGCCGAGGGTCGATCGAGCGCGCCAGCTCGTTCATGTCGCAACCGATGCGAGCGACCTCGCGCTGGCCGATCGCGTCGATTTCGTCGAGCGTGTAGGGCAGGCCGTGCTCATCACGCACGATCTCGTCGAGGGCGGCCTGTCCCACGGCGGGATCATCCGACAGCGGCTCGGCCAGCAGCGACTGCAGCCAGTCGTCGTACAGCCCGAGCGCTTCGATCGCTGCCGCGGCGGCCGATTCGAGTGCCGACCGCCGCGCGGGATGCCGCTGAGCCAGTTCGGGCACGGCGTCGCGCAGGAACTCGACCGCGCCGGTGGCGGCCGGCCGGGCCGCGACGACCCACATCCGGACCGGGCGGTCGACCGAGCGGGTTACGGCCCCAAGATAGTTGGGAATCGCCAGCAATCGACGGCGCACCGCCTCGGCCGTCTCGGGCAACGTTACGTCGCGCCGCATCAACAAACCGAAGATTGCCCCGATCGCCGTCTCCACCGGCTCGACCGGGTTGGTTCGCCAGTGCTCGATCTCGGCCAGACGCAGGTTCGTCATGTCGAGGTGAGCGGCGATCGAGTGCCGGTCGAGCCACTCGACGGTTCCCGGCGACGGTGTGGGCAGTTTGTTCAACTCGGCTCGTGTCGCCCGGACGTCGGCCAGCTCGCTAGCCACGAGGTCGGCCGTCGGCGTTTCCAGCCGATCGTCGTACTCGGCCCGACCGATGCGTGATCCTTCGGACGGACGCCGATCCCATTCGCGAAGGTAAAAGCCCTCGACAAGTCTCGACAGCGCAGGCCCATGCGGCATCGACTGGTCTCCTGGTCCCTCGGTTCGGCGGCCGACCACGAATCCGATTTGATCGCGCGGCCGACGTCCATGGGGCCAGATTGTAAACAGGTTCGACCCGCGGCGCGAATTCGGTTCACCAAAGCAAACAAGCCCGACGCGCAAGCATGATCCGCCCCGAAGGGCGGATGGGCTGCACGCCGGGCTTGGCGTGACTGCAGCGCGCGGCGCGCCGCGACACGTTCCCGAATCTTGGTTCGACACCTACTGGCCGTAACCGACCTGCCATACCTCGCGCACTACGCCGACCGGGATTCCGACGAACGTACCGGCCAGGACCTTGACGACCGGGTTGGTGCCGGAATCACGATAGTAGTTGCGCGGGGCCGACAGGATCGGGTGCCGGTCGACGAAGCCCTTCTCCGCGGCCGGTGGCATGGCGTCGACCTCGGGCGGCAAGGCCGCCATGTCGGCACCCGCCAGGCTGGGGTCCTCGGCCCCCATTTGCACCTCGGGCGGTGCGGGGGCGTAGCTGCTGGAGCTGTAGTACGGCGCAGCCGACGAGCGGCAGCCGCTCAGCACCACCAGGCCCAGCAAGACACACGTCTTCTTGAACATCTCGACACCCTCCTCTGCTTGCATCCCCAATGGACCTCCGGCGGTTGTCGTCGGAGTCGTCCTGCTACACTCTAACCCAAGTTTGGCTGCAGAACGGGCAGACCGTTGTCAACTCGTGTTGCATTTTCGCATCGTTTCGACAGACACAGCAGCGTTTGCGCAGACTCACACCGCAGCAGCCCATCGACGCAACTGGCCTCAGCGACGCCGGTTGTGATGTCCGGCCGCACGCCACACTTCGACTGACGCATCCGGCACACTCGTTGCTACATCACCACAGCGACGGACACACCTGAAAGAGGCACTGAGACGCAACGAAGAACTGGGGGTGTACGATGGCTGCTCTCCGCAACATACCGACTTCACAAAGTGACGCGCCCGCCAACTGGGCCGAGTGGCTGTTAAGCGTCGGCAAGTTCGCTCGCAAGCAGATTCGCCGCGGGGCCGGGATCGAAGAGGTTGCCACCAGGCTCGAGATTGAGGCGGACACATGCAAGCTCGCCGTGGTTTTTTATGAGTCCAGCGACACGTTGAAGTTGCGGGCGATCGTCGAGGATTGGACGTGGGCTCGGCTGGTCTCCGAACTTGCGGGTGCGTATCGCATCCAGAGGCAGCCGGAGCCGGCAGCGGTTTGAGCGACCGGGGCCTACGCGATCGTGGGGTTCTCTGAGCGCACGGGCAGTTCAATCGTGAACGTGCTTCCCTTGCCAGGCTCGCTCGCGACGACAATCTGGCCGCCGTGCTCACGAACGATCTTGTCGCTGACCGCCAGTCCGATGCCCGTGCCGCGAGCACCCTTGGTCGAGCTGAACAGCGTGAAGAGGCCGGCGATCTCGTCGGCGGCGATTCCGACTCCGTTGTCGCCCACGCTGACCGCGATAGTCGACCGCGCGGCGTCGTGCAACACCGAGACCTCCACCACGCCTCCCTCTTTCTCCTGCGTTGCGTCGATGGCGTTTGACACGATGTTCAAAACCGCCCGATGGATTCCCTCGGGGTCGATCAACGTTCGCGGAATGGACTCGTCCACCGACATCCGCAAAGCCACCCCCACCTCGGCCGCATGCTGTTCCATCAGTTCAACGACTTCGCGCACGACGTCATTCACGTCGGCGTTCTCGAGTACCGGCTCGCGTTCCTTCGAGTAAGTGAGCATGTCCATGACCAGGTCGAAGATCTTGCCCTGATTCTTGTTGACGATCTTCCAGCCGCGCCGCAGTTGTTCGAGATCGGCTGCCGACAGGCCCATCTCCACCAAGTGGCTGCCCCCCCTGATGCCCTGCAAAATATTCTTGATGTGATGGCTGAGCGTCGCGATCGTCTGGCCGACGGCGGCAAGTCGCTCGCGTTCGACCATGGCCTGATGGTGCCGAGTGTCCTCGATGGCCAGCGCCGCCTGATGGCCGATGGCGATGAGCAGCTTGAGCTGGTCGTCGGTGAAGCGATGCGACCGGGGCGTCTCGATCGGCTGGTCGGGCGGCGTGCGCACGTCGAGGTAGACGACGCCGAGCATACTGTGCCGCCCCTGCATCGGCACGCAGATCGCCTCGCGGATGCCCATGCGCACGATGCTCCGCGCGGGACCGAATCGTTCGTCGGCCGCGGCGTCGCTGGTGCGCACGCCTTCGCCCTTCGAGACCACGAAGTCCATGATCGTGCGACTGACCTCGATCTGCTCCTGCGTGTCGGCGCCTTCGCGGAAATGGGCCGCCCCACAGTGGAACTGATTCGTCGCCGTGTCCAGCAAGAATATGCACCCGCGGTCGGCCTGGACGGACTGAAGCGTCAGTTCCAAAATCCGTTCCAGCAATTCGCCGAGGTCGACGATGTGGCTGATCGCCTGACTGGTCTCGTAGAGCACGCGCAAGTGAGCGATCGCGTTCTTCAGCCAGGGGGCGTCGGCCTGGTCGGGCCGGGCCAGGTACTGGCTGCCCTCGGCATGGCTCATCGCCTTGACGATGGCCGAGGCGTCTTCCTGTTTGCCGCGCGTGATCAGCGTGATCTTCTTGGCGAGGTCGCCGCCGGCGACTGTGGTGCCGGTGCCGAACACCAGCACAGTCTGACCGATCTGGATTCGATCGCCCGCGTCGAGCCGGGCGCGCGGCACTCGGCGGCCGTTCACAAAAGTGCCGTTCGAGCTCTTCAAATCGACAAGCGTGTAGCCGTCGTCTTCGAAACGCACTTCGGCGTGCTGCCGCGAGATTTCGTTGTCGGGCACGCGGATCGGATTCGACGGATCGCGACCGACGCGCATCACCGGCTGATCCAGTGTGTAGCGCTTGCCCCGTTCCAGACCGTGAATCACCACCAACGTGGCCAAGGCGGCTTGCTCCAACAACCTTGACGCCTGCGGAACTCACCGGAGAGAATACCGCGCAGCACGAGGCGACGAAACACCTGCAAGGAGAACCATGGCACGCACATTCAAGTCGATAACGGTTCGGTCGATGCTCTTGATCTCCGTCGCGCTGGCGGCGCTGCTGACGGCTGCCGACGAAACAACCGCGCCGCGATGGCTAAACGACATCAAGTACCTGGCGGCCGACGATCTCGAAGGTCGCGGGGTCGGCACCAGGGGGATCGATCTTGCCGCAGACTACATCCGCGACGAGTTCCGCAAGGCCGGCCTGAAACCGGCGCTGCCGAACGACAGTTTCTTTCAGCCGTTCACCATGCCGCTCGGCCGCCAGATGGACGACAACAACACGATCGTGTTGCGCGGGCCGGGCGGTCAGGTCGTCGAGCTGGCGCAGGGCAAGCAGTTCGTGCCGTTGCGGTTCAGCGCGTCCGGCACGATCGCCGGGCCGCTGGTCTTTGCCGGCTACGGCATCACGGCGCCCGAGTATTCCTACGACGACTACGCCGGGCTTGATGTGAAGGGCAAGGTCGTGCTGTTGCTCCGCCACGAGCCGGGACCGCACGACAAGCAGGACAAGGACGCGCCGTTTCAGGGTAACGTCGACACCAACCACGCCCGGTTCGATCAGAAGGCCGCCAACGCGGCGGCGCATGGGGCCGTCGGCGTGCTCTACGTCACTGCGCCCCACACGGCCAAGGGCCAGCCCGACACGCTCATGCTCTTTGGTCAGGTCGGATCGGCTGGCGACGCGAAGCTGCCGCTGGCCCAGGTCACTCGCGGCGTGGCCGACCCGATCGTCAGGGCCTCGCTCGGCAAGGATATTGCCGAACTCGACGCGGCCATCGATGCCGAACTGAAGCCGCACAGCGGCGAGCTGCGTGGATGGACCTGCTCGGCCACGATCAAGCTGCACGATCAGTCGGCCGAGGTGAAGAACGTGATCGGCGTACTCGACGGCGCCGGCCCGCACGCCGACGAGACGATCGTGCTCGGGGCGCACTACGACCACCTCGGCCACGGCGGCATGGGTTCGCTCGCTTTCGGATCGCGCGACATTCACAACGGCGCCGACGACAACGCATCGGGCACCGCCGGCCTGTTGGAACTCGCGCGGCGGCTGGCCGGGCGCGCCAAGCCGCTCGGCCGGCGCGTGCTGTTCATCGCCTTCACGGCCGAGGAGAGCGGACTCATCGGCGCGGCCCACTACATTCGCGACCCCGCGATCCCGAAAGACCAGACGGTCGCCATGCTCAACATGGACATGATCGGTCGGCTCCGCAACGACAAGCTGATCGTCTACGGCGTCGGCACCGCCCCCGAGTTCCCGCCGCTGCTCGAAACGACCAGCAAGAAGCAAAGCCTGAAGATCAGCCCCGTGGCCACGGGCGAAGGGCCAAGCGACCAGGCCATCTTCTACCGCGCCTCCATTCCGGTACTGCACTTCTTCACCGACAACCATCCCGACTACCACAAGCCGTCGGACGATTGGGAGAAGATATCCGTCGAGGGCACCGAGCGCGTCATCGCATTGGTCGAAGAACTGACCGTGGCGTTGGCCGATGCCGAGCGGCGGCCGGTGTTTGCCAAGGCCGACGCCCCCGCGCCGACCGGCACGCGGCGCGGCATGAGTGCGTCGCTCGGCTCGATCCCGGCCTACAGCTACGACGGCAAGGGAGTGCTCCTGGACGGCGTCACGTCGGGCAGCCCCGCCGAGAAGGCCGGTCTTCAGGCGGGCGATATTCTCGTAAAAATGGGCGATCGCGAGATCGACAGCGTGCAGACCCTGTTCGAGGCCCTCGGCACATTCAAGCCGGGCGACAACGTCAAGGTCACCGTGATTCGCGGAACCCTACGCATCACCTACCCCGTCACGCTCGTCGGCCGCGCGAGGCCGCCTGAGTAGGCGTCGCAACGCGAACGGCAGGAGCGAAAACCAACGCACAAGCCCGACGGTCAGCGAGGGAGGGAAACGCGGATCACTCGCAGCGCGTCGGGCTGGTGGAGGCGTAGTCGCAGCCGTCGCTACGGCAGCCGGTCCAACTGAGCGTTCAGCTCAGCCACGCTCTCAAACGCCGCGACGCGATCGGGGCCGAGTCGCGATCGCGGTTCGTTCAGCCGCGCCGCGTCCCAGTTGCCCGGCACGCGACGAATCCAGACGCCCACGAGCCGATCGCCGTGACTGCGAGTGATCTCGCTGTAGACCTCGGGGTCGTGCTCGCCGCTGTCGCCGATGAGCAGCACGGGCGAGTCGCGAAACTGGGCGAGCAGCGTTCGGATCGTCGCGACCTTGAACTCCTTGGTGTCGAGCGGATCGCTGTTCCAGAAGTCCCAACTGATCTGGCGGCAGTGCATCACCGACGGAGGGAACTCGGCGTCGGAGAGGAACTGGTCGATCAGCGGAGCGACTTGCCAGGGTGAGCCGGATACGTAATGGAACCAGGCGCCGCGCCCCGCGAGCCGGCGATAGAGTTCGCTCATGCCCGCGATCGGCTCGTAGGGACGCAAGAATGTCCGCTCGGCCAGCGTCGGCTTGTGCGTCACCTCGGCAATCCGCACGGTATCGTCGACGTCGCTGATCACCAGCAGCGGCAGGCGGCGCGGCGGTTCGGCCACGCGCGTCGCGAATCGCCGCGAGTCGGCGGCGGGAAGGACCGCCTCAATGGTCAGGTGAGTCGCCGACCCCATCAACGCGCCGACGGCTTGTTCACCAGCCGAGTCGGTCGCGAACGTGAAGCTGCCGCCCATGTCGGTGCGCGGCAGCCGCAGCGTCGCCTCGCCGCCCGCACCACGAAGACGCAACGCGATTGTTGATCGCGACTCGCCGTCGTACAGGAACGGCTGGAGCCGCTCGTACATCAACGCCCTCGCAGCGTCGTCGAACTCAGCCGGCCCTTTACCGATGTAGCGAAACAGTGCCGGCGCGATCAGTCGGTCGATCGCCGCTCGCCGCTTGCTGCTGTCGCGTTCCGGTTCGTACAGCCTCCCGCGCAACACCAGACGCAGCCGCCCCGCCTCGCTCCAGTACATGTAGGGCGAGTAGAACGCCACTTCTTCGTCGGGATCAACTTGGTTCAAGCGGCTGAACGACATGAGAATCGCCAGTAAGAGGAGCGGCGTGGTCAGCCGACGCGCCAGAGATCGCGGTGTGCCGACCATGTCGCCTTATCGGAACAGGTCCATGTATATCCGGACGAGAACGTACAAGCCGACGCAAGACCAGCCGACGAGCATCCACATGCCGAACCACTCGGGCCACCAGCCGCGGCAACGCACCCAGCCAGCCGCCGGCCGGCCCGCGACCGCGCATGCGGCCAGCAGGAACAGTGCCATGAGCGGCAGAGTGTAAACGAAGCACACGCTGGCCATCGTGCCGGGTGGCGCCATCTGCGTCGAGGGAGTGCGCAGCCGGGCCAGCGCGATGGCCGGCGCAAGTCCCCAGCAGCCCGCGCTAACCGCCAACCACATGAACGCACCAGACCGCCAGCGTCGCTGACGTTTCGAGCGATCGACCAGTAGGACGGGAGCACCGGCCAACGAGATGCCGCCCAGAACAGCCACAGGCACCACCAACCAATCGTCGGGGTCGTTCGACGGCAACTGCTTGATGCTGTCGGCGAACAGCCAAAGCCCGACGGCAACGCCGGCGATCAGGATCATCGCCTCACGGATACCCAGTTGCTGCTGCGGGTCGATGGGCATGGTAGTGGGGCAGGCTTCCAGCCTGCCATGCATCCGACATTGGCAGGCTGGAAGCCTGCCCCACGGCTAGCGGCTGGCGAGCTTTGCGTCGAGCGCGATGAGGCGTGAGCGTACATCGTCGCCGCGTGCGCCGGCGGCCAGTCGGGAAGCCGATTGATAGTAGAGCCGAGCGATCTTGAGCTTCCCGCGCGCCTCGGCATCCTTGCCGCGGACCAGCAGGTCGGCGAACTGAGCGTCGCGCTGCTGCGCGGCGTCGGCCTCAGCCGATTTCGCGGCGCTGGCGGTGGGTGACTGGCGGACATCGCGCGTGGTGGCGTAGCTGTTCATCGCGCCGGCGAAGCCCGTGGCCGGCCGCACGTCGTCTGTCACATGAAAATCGCCCGCGGGGTCGAGCTCGCTGAAGTCATGGATCCACACGCGAACGCTCGCGCCCGCCGACGAACGACTCTCAGAAATGCCCGACGAGAAACCCGGTCGGAACTCGCTGCGGAAACTCGACGCCCGGTCGACGCCGCCCAGATACATCGTGCCGCGGTCGGGCACGGTCACAGACGTGCGGACCGCGAACACCTGCTGGATCGGCACCACGATCTCAGCGCGGGCGGTCGCCTGCGCGTACGCGGCCGGGGCCACAGCGGCAACGATCAACCCGCTCCACACTGTCACGAACGCGATCCTGGTCATGGGGGCGCTCCGTATGTGAATCCGTCGCCACCAAGCGGCCACAGATTAACGAATCGCGCTTATTCAAATCAAGCGCGGCATCGGATGGGGGAGGAAACCGGGGCCGGCGATTCAACGGGTCAGTCCCCAGCAGTTCGTTGAACAAGACTCGCGATCCCACATGGCGGTCTTTTCTCCGCCCCTTTTTCCTCCGCCGATCGGGGCTCCGTGCTTGATCGGCGGCGTGACGGAGAGAACCGACGTAGCGCCACCCGGCGATCGGCGCGGCGGCACGATCATCAGTGAAGAATTGGACTTATCCCCGTTCTTCGGCCTCCCCGTTCTTCGGCCACGGGGATGCCGGTCATGGCTGTTCTCGCACGTCGTGATAAAACTGACGGCGGTCTCGTTGCCCGATAGAACCAAAGAATGGTCGCTTGAGTTCGCGAACTACGGTGCAGGACATACCAACGCGGTTCCGCCAGTTGATCCTGTCACTGGCCAAGTGGATTGCGCGAATCCGCCGTAACCGTTACGTCGTCCAAGGGCGCTTTCATGAAAACGGTGCTGCGACTCGCTCTGTGCCACGCCTATGTTGCAATCACTGTGGCCGCACAGCCCCTCTGGCAAGACGCCACAGGGCAGGACTCACGGCACGAGTTCAAGCTTGTGCGCGATCCAAGTGATGAGGCAGCGGTGTTGGAAATAGTCGCTCGAGGCGAGCAATTGGTGGTTGCTCACCTGGATCCGCGGGATATTCCCGACCGTGACAAGTACATCCATGACTTGGTGGCGATTCTTCAAAGGTGCAGTCAGCAGGACAAGTTTCGAAAAAGTGGATATGAGTTGGATGAGGAGAAACTCGGATTGGCCGAACCGCCGCCGATAAGGCTCAAGTTGCGAACGGTATCTCGCATCATTCGGCTCCTCGGCGATCTGGAGGCCGCGGAAGCCTGTTCCACGCTGGCGGACTTTCTCACTTTCCCAATGGACGTACGCACGAGTGGGATTCATCAATTTGGGTGCCAGCCAACGGAGTGGGCCCTGTTCCGAATTGGCGACTCGGCTCTGCCAATGCTTCGGCAGAGGATGGCCAGCGGAGGCTTGTCCCGGCCGTTCACTCGTGGTCAATCTAGTACCGAAGAACGCGGCCGAATGGTGGCCGCCCATTTGGCGGCGACTATTCTGGGACCGCGGGCGCACGATGAATTGGACGGTTGGATAGCTCAAGCTGATACAAGCGCGGAACGCGATAGGCTTGGCAGTTACCGCACGTTGTTTCACCGTGTGGCCACAAATCTCCAAGGAAAGAGCCTCGCGACATACCGAAGTGAGAGATTGGCCGCTGTGCGCGAACGACTGGCGGTCAAGCTGAGGCCACCGCTTGTGGTGTTCCCCGACGAGATGGAGGCCTCGACGAACACGCAACGGGACTGTACCGACGAGACGAAGCGGCAACGATGATCGATCAAGAAAGGTCTCATTGGTGCGCCCCGCCCGTCATCGAGCCGGCGGCCGGTGCTGGCCACCGTAGACCGGTGGGCCCGAAATGCTGTCTTACTGGCCGGTCATCACACCGTTGTGATCCAGTGCGCGCGGCAGCCGGTCGAGATCGCGTAACAGGGCGAGCCGCTGGTCGAGACGTCGCAGGTCGGTGCCCGCCGCGAGACTGAGGTTCGGCGGAATGGCGAACGGCATGGTCGCATCGCGCGGCGGCAATCCCGTCTCGAGCGGGTCGTGAGCAACGCCCAGGTAGTTGGCCGAGCCGTAACGCACTCGGTCGCCCAATTGCCCGCGATCGGGGATGCAGACGTAGGCCGGGAGTGGGTCAGAGATCAGTGATCGAGACCACGGACTCGATCACCTACACCGCGTTTGCGGCACCATCGCGCCGCGGGGCACACATCGCATTTCGGACCAATCGGCCGGCAGATCGTCTTGCCGTGCGCGACCAGTATCTCGTTGATCGTCAGCCAATGCCGCCGCGGTAGCAAGCGGGCCAATGCTCGTTCGGTGTCTTCAGGCGTCTTGGTCCGCACCCAGCCAAGACGGTTGGCGATGCGGTGTACGTGGGTGTCCACGGCGATCGCCGGCTTGCCAAAGGCGTACACCAGCACGCAGTTGGCGACCTTGCGGCCGACGCCCGGTAGTTCGAGCAACTCGTCGATCGTGGCCGGGACGCGACCGGCGTGCTTGGCGACGATGATCCGGGCCGTGGCGATGATGAACTTCGCCTTCTGGCGATAGAACCCGATCAGTCGCAGTATCGGCACGATGTCGCGGGGGCGTGCTTGTGCCAGTCGCTTCGCCGTCGGGAAGCGATGGAACAGCACCTCGCAAACCCGCTCAGTCATTTCGTCTCGCGATCGCGCCGAGAGGATCGTGCCGATCAGAATCTGGAACGCCGAGCGGCGGCCGGCGAACGAACCAAGCATCGTCGCCGGCGGGCGAGACGCAAGCGCGGCGAGCACACGATCGATGACGGCGGGAGCGGGATGTTTCATCGTCGGCGATCTCTGCCTGGGGCCGACCACTGACCACTACGGCAACGGTTCCAGGAGCTGAGCAACCAGTTCGGGTGATTTGAACCACGCCCACCAGCCGGCGGCGACGATCGCCGCGAGCACCAGAACCTTCAGCGTCACCACAACCGCCTGAAAGCGACGTTCCAAACCAGGCTCGACAGCGACTCGGCGCAGGAACTCGACCCGTTTGGCAATGCTGAAGTGGCGCCACGATCGCAGTTCGCGCGGCGAACCGTTGAGCAGGGCGATGCGTTCGAGCGTGGCGACGAACGTGGCGATCGCGGTCGGGCAGATGGCCACAGCGCCGGGGCCGCCTTCGGCCGGCTGATGTGTACCGCCGCAATCGCGTCGGCCGCACGAGATCGCGCGGCAACCGAACAGGTCGGCCTGACGCTCGAAGCGACGCGACAAGAACCCAAAGAACACGCCGAAGTACAACGCCGAACAACCCAGCGGCAGCAGCAGACCCTGCCCCAGCCAGACCGCTTGGCTCGCGGCCGTGCCGCCCAGCAGCGTTTCCACCAAGCCGCGGACCGCGACCATGAGCGCCAGCAGAAACACCGTCGCCCCCTGCAGGAACCCGATGTAGAACCAGAGATGATGGTGACGGATGTGGCCGACCTCGTGGCCGAACACCGCCTCGATCTCGTCGGGACCGAGCGCGTCGAGCAGGGCGTCGCTCAGCAGTACGTAGCGCGGCCGAGGCAGGATGCCGGCCACTGCCGCGTTGATCACCATGCCGTGCGTGTTCCAGATCAGGATGTCGCTCGCACGAAATCGCAACCGACGAGCCATCGCCTCGAGTCGCTCGCGCAGCGGCCCGGCCGGCAGCGGCCGCGCACGCCACAGCCAACGCAACAGCACCGGGGCAAAGATCAGCACCGCCGCCAACCCGCCAAGCCCCACGACCAGTTCCGCGGGCGCCTGCATCGAGGTGCCGCCCACCACCAGGCTCACGACGTCCTGGGCCGTGAGCAGCAAGAACAGCGGGCCGAGCAACACGCCCAACTGATGTCGCAGCAGGAAATCCACATCGCGCACGAGCGATGGCCTGCCGGCGAGCGCCGCATCGCCTGCTATGCACGATCGCGCCGCGTGCTCGACCCGGCAGTGTGCCAGATGCGACACGACTACCGACGCGAGGAACGGTGCGAGCACCGCGAGATCGTCCACCAGCACCCATCCGCCCAGGCCCCACGTCTCGCGCACCACCGCCGGCCAGTCGAGGCCGAACACGACCGCGAGAAACCCGCCCAGCAGCACGGCACCGTGCGCCCAACGCAGTCGCTGGTGGCTGCGCAGCGTCGCGCCGCGGCTGTCCGGCCAGCGTACGATCCGACGCACCGTGAGCTGCGCGAATGCCTCGGCAAGAATCCAGTTCACGGCCACCATCGCCGCGACCCCCGCGACCGCGCTCGACGCCGGAGTAATCTGCCAGGCCTCGAGCGGCGGCTCGTAACTGAACGCGATCAGGATAGCGAGGATGACGATGAAGAGCATGGGAGCAATCAAGGTTCGGGGTTCAGGGTTCGGGGTTCGGGGTTCGGGTGGGAACCGCAGGGTTCCTGGTTCAGAACTCTGACCTCTGACCTCTGAACCCTGAACCCTGAACCCTGAACCCTGAACCCTGAACCCTGAACCCTGAACCCCGAACCCTGAACCCTCACATCAGCCACGCGGGCATCTGGCCGGCCGGCGGCAGCTTGACGACGCTGGCGGTGCTGATGTGCGGGTGGTCGAGAACCTCCTTGACCGCGTCGGCGGGCGGTTCGGCATCCAGATTTAGTACGGCAATGGCCTCGCCGCCCGGCCGCTCGCGACCGACCGTCATCGCGGCGATGTTCACGCGGTGCTTGCCAAAGATCGTGCCGATGCTGCCAATGATGCCCGGCACATCCTGATGCGAGAAGATCAAGAGCACGCCGTCGAGGTATGCGTCGAGGTGGAACTCGCCCAAGCGCACCAATCGCAAGAACTGCTTGCCGAAAAGCGTGCCGGCCGCTTCGTAGGCCTTTCGCTCGGTCTCGACCGCCGCGTGGATCACTGTGGCAAAGTCGCCGTGCTCGACCGATTTCTGCTCGACAATCTCGATGCCGCGCTCGCGAGCCAGCATCTCGGCGTTGACGACGTTCACTCCCTCGACCAACGCGTGTTCCAACAGTCCGGCGGCGAAGCACGCGGTCAGCAGCTTCGTGTTCTTCTTGGCCACGTCGCCGCGGTAGCGCAACACGACGCGACGCACCGCACCGCGGTCCATCTGGGCGTGCAGCAGGCCAAGCCGATGGGCCATGTCCAGATACTGCCGCAACTCGTTCAGCTCGGCTCGGTCCACCGACGCCATGTTCACGGCGAAGCCGACGCGGCCCGTGGTCAGGAAGTCGACCATCAGCCGAGCGGCCTCGACGGCGACCTCGACCTGTGCCTCGGCCGTGGACGCCCCCAGGTGCGGCGTGGCTATGACGTTGGGCAGCTTGAGCAGCGGGTGGTCGCCCGGCGGTTCGGCGACGAACACATCGAGCGCGGCGCCGGCGACGTGTCCCGATTTCAGCGCCGCTTCGAGCGCGGCCTCGTCGATGAGGCCGCCCCGCGCGCAGTTGATGATCCGCACCCCGCGACGCATCTTGGCCAACCGGTCGGCGCCAATCAGGCCGCGCGTCTCGTCCGACAGCGGCGTGTGAACGGTCAGGAAGTCGCATCGACCGACGAGATCGTCGAGCTGCTTGACGCTCTCGATGCCCAACTCGGTCGCCCGTTCGGGCGACATGAACGGGTCGAAGCCGAGCACCTTCATGTCGAGTCCCGCCGCGCGCTTAGCGACCGCCAGCCCGACGCGGCCGAGTCCGACGACGCCCAACGTCTTGCCGGAAAGTTGAGTGCCCGTGTATTTCGTGCGGTCCCAGCGGCCATGGTGCAGCGAATCGTTGGCCTGCGGCACGTTGCGGGCGAGCGACATTAGGAGCGAGATCGTGTGTTCGGCCGTGCTGATGGTGTTGCCGCCGGGCGTGTTCATGACCACGATGCCGCGCCGAGTAGCCGTCGGCACATCGATGTTGTCCACGCCAACGCCCGCACGCACGATCGCCCGCAACTTGCCCGGCTGGTCGAGCACATCGGCCGTAAGTTGAGTGCCGCTGCGAATGATGACGCCGTCGGCCGCCGCCAGCGCGGTCTTCAACGCCGACCGATCCAGGTCCGTCTTGACGACGACGTCGATCGACTTCGCGTCGCGCAGAATCTGCAGGCCCTCTTCGGCCAGTTTGTCGGTAACGAGCACTTGCATCGGCGTCCCCCGATCAGCGTTCAGTAGTCAGCAATCAGCCGGAAGTCAGTCGTAGCGTGGGCCGAGTCTTCGAGTCCCACCAATCCCAAACAAACAGGGCAGCCCGTGAGGTGGGACTCGAAGACTCGGCCCACTACGCTTTTTTTCAAACCTCTCAGGTCAGCGGTAAGTACAGTGCCGCATTGAATAGGGTCTGAAATCGGCCTCGGTCGTTTAACCCGCAGCCGCAGGCGAGGCATGGCTGGCGCTTGTTGTGCCTCGCCTGCGGCTGCGGGTTGAACGAATTCGGACCCCTTTCAATGTGGAGCGGTAGTAAGCGATCAGCCGACAGTGTAGGAACTAGCGGCGAGTCTTGGCAATTCGAGCCTGCACGTGCGCGCAGGTCGTGTTGCATCCGTGCGACGACTTCGCCACACTTGACCGCGTCCTGCGAACTCCCCGAACGTCCGCCCGAGTTTCCCGCCTCGTGCGTGCTGCGCTGGCCGGTTTGGCGGCGCGACGACTATAATCATTCTGAACGAAGGTGACCCAAGTGCAGCCGAATCGAATCGTGGCCACGTGGGCCTGCGCGGTGCTGGCCGCAGCCGCTGTCGGGTGCGAAAGGCGTGAAATCCGCAGCTACACCGCGCCCGCCCCGCAAAAGGTGGCCGCCAAGCCGCGAGCCGAGCAAGCGCCGTCGCCGCATCAAGCCGAATCGGCCGGGGCCGGCCCGGCATCGGGGCCGGCCATCGACTACCGTGCCCCCGACGGCTGGCAGCCAGAATCGGACGCGAGCGGTATGAGCGTCGCCGCGTTCGGCATCTCGGCCGGCGAGGCAAAGGCGCGGATGACGGTGACTCCGCTCGCCGGGGCGGCGGGTGGACTTCTACAGAACATCAATCGCTGGCGCGGTCAGATCGGTTTGCCGCCGGTCGAACCCGACGGGCTGGGTGAGATCGTGCGGAAGATCGAGCTCGACGGCGTCGACGCCCAGTATGTGGACCTCGTCGGCCCCGACGGGCCGGGCGGGTCGCAGCGAATCCTGGGAGTGGTCGCCGTTGTGGACGGCACCAGTTGGTTTTTCAAGATGACCGGTCCGGCCGAGCTGGTCGGCAAGCAAAAGGAACCCTTCGAGTCGTTTGTGCGTTCGGTGCGGCTCGCGGGCAAGGGACAAGGGGAACCCAAGTAGCGGCGGCGTCTCGCCGCCGGAGCGGGCAAGGGACAAGGCAATGAATGAAACCGCGTTAGTGGCTCGCGTCGGCGATGCACCGGGCGACCGCCCGCAGGCGATGGCACCCCGCCCGGAAGGCGCGTGGGGCGAGACCCTCCGATGGCTACTCACACCGATTGCCTCGCTGCGTGTGACCGTCGTCCTGTTCGTCTTGTCGGCGTTTGTTGTGCTGGCCGGTACGCTCGCTCAGCGGTTCGCCGGCATCGACACGGTGCTCAAGCTGTACTTCCGATCGCTCTGGGTCTGGGTGCCGCTGAGGATATTCTTCCCGACGTCGTGGGGTGTTCCCGAGGGAGTTGGTTTTCCATTCTTCGGCGGCTGGTTGCTGGGCGGGGCGCTGCTCACCAACCTGCTCGCCGCGCACGCCGTGCGGTTTCAGTTGACCTGGAAACGCGCCGGCATCTTGCTGCTGCACGCCGGCATCGTCGTGATGATGCTCAGCGAGTTCATCACCGGCATGTTCGCAGTCGAAGGCAACATGACGATCAAGGAAGGCGAGTCGGTGAACTTCGTCGATGTCGCCGACGGCCTGGAACTGGCGGTGATAGATCGGTCGAAGCCCGACGCCGAAGAGGTCGTGGCGATCCCCGAATCGCTGCTGCAACAGGGGGCCGTGATCACGCACGACAAGCTGCCGGTCGACGTCGAAGTGGTCCGGTACATGGTGAACTCGGACGTCAGCGAGGCGAAGCGAGTGCTTGCGGCGATCGTGCCGCACGGCGAGCACACCTGGTTTTTCAAGGTATCCGGGCTGGTCGCCGAAGTGGAGGCACACCATGCCACGTTCGATCAGTTTGTCCGCTCGGTCCGTTTCAGCGATGAGGCCGATAAGCCGATCGCCTGGACTGTGCCCGACGGGTGGCACGAGCACGCAGGGCAGGGGATGCGTTACGCCGAGTTCCACGTCGGACCGCACTCGGCCGATCCTCTGGTCGTGACCGTGACGCGCCTCGGTCGCGATTCCGGATCGGTGCTGGCCAACGTCAATCGCTGGCGCGACCAGATCGGCCTGGGTCCGCTCGACGATTCGGAACTCGCCGCCGCGACCACGACCGCGAAGCTCGACGGCGCCACTGCGACGTTCGTCGATTTCGCCACGCACGTGACCGGCAACCTCGCCACGGCCGGCGACGGCCTTACGTTCATCGCTCACGAGCGCAATGCGTTCACGGGCACCGATCCGAATCAGGGCGTCGACGCCACTTCGGCCTACGTGCGCCTGAAGGATAAGAAGTCCGGCGAATCGCTGGGTACGTACCTCGTATCGCTCTGGTTCTATTCGAACTACACGCGCCGGCAGCTTCCCGACCGGCCGCAACAAGTGACGATCGACGGCAAGCCGTGGGAATTGATGCTCCGCTTTGAGCGCTCGTACAAGGACTACACCGTCCACCTCATGGACTTCAACCACGACGTGTACATCGGCACCGAAACGGCCAAGGATTTCTCCAGCTTCGTGCGGCTCGTCGACCCGTCGCGCAACACCGATCGTGACGTCCGCGTCTGGATGAACCACCCGCTGCGGCACGCGGGCGAGACGTTCTATCAGTCCGCGTTCCTGCCCGACGATTCCGGCACGGTGCTTCAGGTGGTGCGCAATCCCGGCTGGCTGATGCCGTACATCTCGTGCGGCATGGTCGCGGCGGGAATGCTGTTCCACTTCTGCCTGGCGCTGTACACGTTCCTGGTGCGCAGCGCCGGCAAGGCGGCAGCCGCGGGCGCGCCCTCTGGGATTCAAACGCTGTGGGTGCCCGCGGGCGTCGTGCTGCTCAGCGTGTTCTATCTGTCGAGCAAGACGCGATCGCCCAGCGCGGGCGAGCTGATGAAGCTCGACGAGTTCGCCCAGTTGCCCATCGTCGAAGGCGGCCGAGTGAAGCCGATCGACACGCTCGCTCGCAACAGCCTGATGGTCATCGCCGACAAGCAGACGTTCCGCGACGACGCCGGCAAGCAGCAACCGGCGATCCGCTGGCTGCTCGACGTGCTGAGCTATCGGCTGTACGACGAATCGGAGCGAGCGCCGGCAGCCGCGCACAGGGTGTTTCGTATCGACAACGACGAAGTACTGGAGCTGTTGGGCCTGGAGCGGCGGCCGGGCAGTTGGCGATACTCGATCGATGAGTTTCGCAACAAGATGGCGGAGTTTGAGGACCAGGCCCACCGCGCCGATCAGACCCCAGCCGCGTCACGCACGCTGTTTCAAGCCAAAGTGATCGAACTGGCTCAGCACCTGACGGTGTTCATGAAGCTCGCCGCGTGGGAGACGCCGCACCACGTTCCGCCGAAAAAGGCCGGGGGCGAGTGGAAGGAGCTGTTTCGAGCCGCAGTCGAGGCGCGTCAGACAGGCGAAGTGGCCGGGCCGCTCAAGTCGTGGGTGAACATCCTGAAGGCGTATAAAGACAACGACGTGAGCGGGTTCAATCTGGCCGTGGCCGACTATCGCGGCGATCTCGACGCGCTCCTGCCCGACGACATGCCGCGCATGGGCTTCGAGGTGTTCTTCAACCGGTTCGCGCCGTTCTACCACTGTGCCGGGCTGTACGTGTTCGTGCTCCTGTTCGCGAAACTCGCCTGGCTGGCGACCGGATTTGCCCGACTCGACTGGGCCGGCACGCTGCGCCGCGCGGGATTGTGGTTGGCTGTGCTAACGCTCGTCGTACACACGTTCGCACTCTTGAGCCGAATGTACCTGATGGACCGGCCGTTTGTGTTCGTGACGAACCTGTATTCGTCGGCGGTCTTCATCGGCTGGGGCACAGTCGTTCTGGGGGTCGTACTTGAGCGGCTGTTCCGTAATTCCATTGGCAACGAGATCTCCGGCGTTACGGGCTTCCTGTCGCTCATCGTTGCCCACCATCTCGCGCGATCGGGCGACACGCTGGAGATGATGCAGGCGGTGCTCGACACGAACTTCTGGCTGGCGACTCACGTGACGTGTGTGACCACCGGCTACGCGGCCACGTTCGTCGCCGGGTTCCTCGGTCTGGTGTACGTCGTCGCGGGCCTGTTCACGCGATGGCTGGACAAGGACGCGGGCAAGACGCTGGGCCGCATGGTCTACGGCGTGGCCTGTTTCGCGACGCTGCTCAGTTTCACCGGCACGGTGCTGGGCGGCATCTGGGCCGATCAGTCGTGGGGCCGGTTCTGGGGCTGGGACCCGAAGGAAAACGGCGCGCTGCTGATCGTGATCTGGAACGCGCTGATCCTGCACGCGCGTTGGGGCGGCATGATCCGCGAGCGCGGCGTCGCGTCGCTGGCGATCCTCGGCAACGTGGTGACGGCTTGGTCGTGGTTTGGCACGAACCTACTGGGGGTCGGCCTGCACGCCTACGGAGGCGGCGCGATGACGTCGCTGCAAACGCTCAGCGAACTGCTGGCCACGCCTCACTTCTGGCTCATCACGTTCATGCTCAGCCAGACCGCGATCGGCGCGCTCGGCGGACTGACCCCGCAACGCATGTGGAAGTGCGTGTGATGTCCGCTGTGAACGAGATCACCAACTCAAGCGTCACCCACGTCGGTCGCGTCGGCCTGACCACGACTGTCTGACCCATCGACCGACCACTGTTGGCGGGCCTCCTCGATCACCATCCCGAACCGATAGAGTTGCGCCAGATCGCGCAGCCGCTGCTCGATGGCCTCGGCCGACATGTCGATCGCAATTTGATTCGGTGGTTCTGGCGTCGGCATGGACAGGCCCCTGTTCATCGCTGCCGCGCGAGTGCGAGAAACTGTAAGTGATTCGCACGCATCTCGGCCAGGCTGTCGCCGCCGAACTTTTCGACGAAGGCGGCTGCGATCTCAAAGGCAACGACGTTCTCGACGATCACACTTGCGGCAGGCACCGCACACACGTCGCTGCGCTCGTACTCGGCCGGCTCCGGTTGCTTCGTCTCGAGGTTGATCGATTCGAGCGGCTTCCTCAACGTGCTGATCGGCTTCTTGGCCGCACGCAGGACAATCGGCTGGCCGGTGGTCATGCCGCCTTCGAGTCCGCCGGCGTTGTTGGTCGGCCGCACGTAACCGAGACACGGCTCGCTCACTCGCGCGGGATCGAACTGGATCGGGTCGTGTACCTGTGACCCGCGGCGGCGAGCCGCCTCGAAGCCGAGTCCGAACTCGACGCCCCAAAACGCCTGCACGCTCATGACCGCCTGGGCGAGTCGGCCGCGCAGCTTGCGGTCCCACTGGGTGTGCGTGCCCAGGCCGAACGGCACGCCATCGACGCAGATCTCGACCACGCCACCGAGTGTGTCGCCGTCTTTGCCCGTCTCGTCGATCAGCGCGACAATCTGCGGATCGACAGAGGGGTTCAGCGTGTACACCGGGCTGCCGTCGCGGATCGCGCGCAGTTGATCGACCGAGCCGGCGACAGGCTCGGCGCGGATGCCGCCCAGTTCGAGCACGTAACCGAAGACGGTGATGCCGAACTCGCGCAGGATGAGTTTTGCCAGGGCGCCGGCGGCGACCCGCACGGTCGTCTCACGAGCGCTCGCCCGCTCCAGGATCGCTCGCACCGGTGCGCCGTACTTCACCGCCCCCGCCAGGTCGGCGTGCCCCGGCCGCGGCCGCGCGACGTCGTCGAGCCGCTCAATCTTGTAGTCCTTGTTGACGACCTGCAGCGTGACCGGACTGCCGAGCGATCGGCCTTGCCACACGCCCGCCAACACGTCGACCTCGTCGGCCTCAATGCGCTGCCGACCGCCGCGCCCGTAGCCGCCCTGCCGGCGACGCAACTCGGCGTTGATCAGGTCGGTGTCGATCGCAACTCCGGCCGGGAACCCATCGACGATCACCGTCAGGGCCTTGCCGTGCGATTCGCCGCCTGTGAGATATCGAAGCATGGTCAGTCGTCCGTTGTCGTTGGCCAGCGGCCGCGATCGGAGTCGATTCACAGCCAAACCACGGCGCGTGACGGTGCTCTACCGCACGCGGCCATACGTGAGACGTTTCGTTTAACGCCCAGCCGAAGGCGCCGGCAGAACATGGTCGCCTGCGGCTCCGCGTTAAACGAGCCAAACCACAGCGCGTGGCGGTCCTATCTTAACAACCGACGGCATAGAACGGACCCCGGACGCTACTTCCACGCGAAGGGCTTGCCGGTCATGTGCTCGTAGGCCTCGACGTACTTTGCCCGCGTGCGTTCGATGATGTCAGCCGGCAGGGCGGGTGGCTTGCTGTCCTTGTCCCAGCCGGTGGTTTCCAACCAGTCGCGAACAAACTGTTTGTCGTACGACGGCTGGCCGCGACCGGGCTGATACTGGTCGGCGGGCCAGAATCGCGAGCTGTCGGGCGTCAGGACCTCGTCGATCAGGATGAGTTCGCCGTCGAACCGGCCCCACTCAAACTTGGTGTCGGCGATGATGATGCCGCGCGCGGCGGCGTACTCGGCCGCGCGGACGTAGACGTCGATGCTTCGGCGACGCAACTCCTCCGCAGTCTCGCGGCCGACGATCTCGATCATGCGATCGAACGAAATGTTCTCATCGTGCCCACTCTCTTCCTTGGTGGCGGGCGTGAAGATCGGTTCAGACAACTTGGCGCTCTCCGTCAAACCGGCTGGCAGCCTGACGCCGCAGACCGATCCGTTCGCGCGGTATTCCTTCCAACCGGAACCGGAGAGATACCCGCGTACGACGCATTCGATCGGCACTACGTCGGCCTTGCGCACCAGCATCGAGCGGCCCTCGAGCCCATGGCCCGCCGGGTCGAACGGCAGGTCCATCTTGGCCAAGTCGTCGGTGATCAGGTGGTTCGGTGTGTCGAGCAGATCGAACCAAAACAGGCTGAGTTGGGTGAGCACGCGGCCCTTGTCGGGAATGCCCGTGGGCAACACCCAGTCGAACGCACTGATGCGATCGCTCGCGACAATCAACAGCGCGTCGCCCAGGTCGTACACATCGCGCACCTTTCCACGCCTAACCTTCATCCCATTCAAGTTGGTTTGCAGCACGGCAGTCGTTGCCATAAAAGGCTCCTTGTTGGTGGCCATACAGTTCATCTCGCGCGGGCGATTATAGTGACGCACCGGAGGCTCGGACAATGCGTTGCGCGACGCACAGAACTCTGATTTATCTTTTGACTTTCCCAGGCGCGCACAGCATACTCGTGTTCGCTTTGAGCGGACCCAAAACACGCGGGGATTGCCATGATCTGCTGCCACTGCGAGAAGCCGACAATCGGCGCGCGTGTCCTGTGTAATAAGTGCATGCGCCGCCTCAAAGAAGATGGGCCTCACCTGATCGGGAACCTTCAGTCAACCACCGGTCTCAACGAGGCTCTCGCCCTGCTTGCCCGCGTCTACGATCGTCAGAGCCTTGCTCAGCACCAGGCATACCTCAAAGGTCGCCAGCGCCGCCTGACCGCAGCAGCCTCCTGAGAGTTGAAGCAGTTGAAGCAGTTGAAGCAGTTGAAGGAGCAGAGGGCCAGCACACGCTCTCCTTCAACTCCTTCAACTCCTTCAACTCCTTCAACTCCTTCAACTCCTTCAACTCCTTCAACTCCTTCACCTCCTTCAACCGCTACCATGCCGCCGCTAAATCTTTCCCCGTCCACACAGTCTTCCAAGACTCTCAAGTTTAACTTCGGGCCAGTCGATGATCGTTCTCGCAAGACAGTGTGCGCAAAACTGCAAGCCGCTGCGCATGACTCAGCCAGATCCCAAACAGAAGGGAGGGGTGAATGTCCGCGAACCAGATGCTTGACGAATCCGCAACCATTGATCGCCGTGAAAGTTCCGGCCGCCGTGCCAAGCCCGACCGCCGTCAGCGGGTTGAGTCGGTCAAACTGGAACGTCGCGTGGCTCCGGAACGCCGCCAAAAGGTCGAGCGTCGTCGGCAGATTGATCCAACGACCTGCGAACGCGATTACACCGATTTGGAGATCGAGTTCATGACGGCGATCGACAAGTATCGCCGCGAGAACGGCCGGCCGTTTCCAACCTGGAGCGAAGTGCTGGAAGTGTTGATGTCGCTCGGCTATGAGAAACGGCCCCAGCCCACCGAAGCACCGCCGATCGTGACCGGTGTGTAAGACCGGACCTGCCCGAACGCCTCGCCTCACGCCTGCCTACGCTGCCCCCAACCAAAGCCTGTTGAGCTTGAGACGAAACTACCGGATCGCTATCCTTCCGCCTCTTTTCCCGGAACGATTGGCGCGTGTGCATGTGCCGCGTGCCGCAATCCACATTGAGGAGAGGCGATCCATGCGCCGGAATGTTCGCCGCTGGGGGCCGATGGTGTTGGCGTGCGCGGTCGGCTGTAGCAGTCCGTCCACAGCGATGAATCAGCGAGGCGTCGCGCTGTTCAACTCAGGCCGATACGACGCCGCCGCCGATGAGTTCCATCAAGCGACCCAGGCCGATCCGCTCAACGCGGACGCGTTCTACAATCTCGGCAGCGCGCAGCATCGGTTGGGCAACGTCGAGGCGGCTGAGTCCAACTATGCGCACGCGCTGGCGCTCGACCCGAACCACTCCAAAGCCCATCACGCCCACGTCGTGCTGATGCTCGAGCAGAGTCGCACCGACGACGCCCTCGCCTCGGCCGAGCAGTGGCTCAGTGAGGCGCCGGCAAACCCTGATGCGCTGATCGAGATGGCGTGGCTGGAACGTCAGACCGGGCGCAGCGAGCGAGCGCACGAGCTTCTGCAGCAGACCTTGGCCGTAAGCCCAAGCCATCCCCGAGCGCTCGCCGAGTTGGCGTCGCTGTACGAAGAGTCGGGACAGCCGGACCGTGCACTAGCTCTGTACAACCGCGCGCTGGCGGCCGATCCGAATCGACCGGAGTTGGCCGGAAAGGTGGCGGGGGCGCGGGCCGCAATGGCGCCGTCGCCGCGCGACCGCGAGTCGCTCGACACCGCCGCCGCCCCTTCATCGCGACCAACTCGCGACTTGCGCTACCAGATGCGTTGAACCACGTGAGCTGCGCGGCGGTCAAAGCCCGGCAACTTCGTAGCGCAAGTGCCCGGTCCTTTCGCTACAATCCCGCCGCGCTGTTTGCGGCACAGGGACGCCGCGAACTTTTGTCGGGCGTTGGAGTCTGTGATGCGAAAGCACCGCTTGATGACTCCGGGGCCAAGTCCGGTTCCGGAAGAGACGCTGCTCGAACTCGCGCAGCCGATGTTTCATCATCGTACGGCCGAGTTTCGCGCGATCCTGACCCAAGTTCTGGCCGACCTGAAGCACGTGCTGGCCACCCAGCACGACGTCTTGATCCTAACTAGTTCAGGCACCGGCGCGATGGAGGCCGCGGTGGTGAACACCGTGGCCCGCGGCGAAAAGGTGATCGTGTTGGCGGCGGGCCGGTTCGGCATGCGCTGGGCCGAGATCGCCCGCGTGTACGGGATTGAACCGGTGATCGTCGAGGTCGCGGCCGGCCAATCGGTGACGCCCGATCAACTTGAATCGGCCGTGGCCGCTCAGCCTGACGCGGTCGCCGTGCTCGCGACGTTGTGCGAGACGTCCACCGGCGCGGGACACGACCTGGCCGCGATGGGCAAGATCGTCGCCCGCACGAACATGATCCTCACCGTCGACGCGATCAGCGGCGCGGGCGCGATGGAGTGTCGCACGGACGAGTGGGGCATCGACATCCTGGTGACCGGTTCGCAGAAGGCGCTGATGCTGCCGCCGGGTCTGGCGTTCGTGACGATGAACCCCAAGGCCTGGGCCCGCGCTGATCAGATCAAGCCGCAGGCGTTCTACTTCGACTTGAAGAAGATGCGCAAGAAAATCGCCGAGCCGGACACGCCATTCACGCCCGCGCATACGCTCATCAAGGCGCTCGGAACCAGCCTGAAAAAGATACGCGACGAGGGTATCGAGCAGGTCTGGGCGCGACATCGTCGCATGGCCGCTGCGTGCCGCGCCGGCGTTCAGGCGTTGGGCCTCGAACTATTCGCTGCCCAGCCGGCCGACGCCGTCACGGCGGTGAAGGCCCCGACGGGCGTCGAGGTCTCGAAACTGCTCGCGCGCCTGGTCGACCGCTTCGGCCTGAAGCTCACGGGCGGCCAAGACGAACTGAAGGGCAAGATTTTTCGCATCGCCCACATGGGCTACATGGACGAACTCGACATCATCGGCACGATTTCCGCCCTGGAGTTGGTGCTGGCTGAACTGGGCTGGCGAGTCTCGCCAGGTCAGGCTGTCGCGGCAACTCAGCGGTCGCTCGCAACGGCGTCGTGATATGCCAGCGGACCGGCGCGACCGGTGAACCCGCCGCAGTGCTGCTCAATCTTATGTCGCTCGGCCGCTCGTCGAGAACGGCACGACGGGATTGGCCGGTTCGGGCGCTGCACGTTGCAAGCGGAAGGCGGCTGGCGCGGACGGAAGCCTCCGCCCGCCTCCGCCCCCTACATTCGTTATCGCGCGGTTTGTTGTTTTGCTGCGTGGCTTGCGTGGCCGACGCTGCCAGCGTCGGCGCGAGACGCAGCCAGCGTGCGCCACGTTGGGTTGCGGGCGAAGCCCGCGCTACACGTTGGGTTGCGGGCGAAGCCCGCGCTACACGTTGGGTTGCGGGCGAAGCCCGCGCTACACGTTGGGTTGCGGGCGAAGCCCGCGCTACATCTTC